>Ga0187847_10000100_pt1 | contig 95951 bp, 80 predicted proteins | sample June2016WEW_4_10_FD_132458 | JGI IMG/M metagenome (GOLD analysis project Ga0187847, IMG submission 132458) | Peatland microbial communities from SPRUCE experiment site at the Marcell Experimental Forest, Minnesota, USA - June2016WEW_4_10 | ecosystem: Environmental > Terrestrial > Soil >...
CTGGGGATTCGGAGCGCGCTGGAGTGGGTGGTGGACCAGTACCGGGTTTCGACGGATAAGCGGTCGGGGATTGTGAACGATCCGAATCGAGAGGACGATGCGGAGTATATTGTGCGGCTGGTGGGGCAGGTGGTTACGGTTTCGGTGGAGACGGTGCGTCTGGTGCGGGATCTAGCGGGGTTGGGGATCGATCAGAGGTGAGAGTCAGAATCCGGAGCTCAATGCTCTAGAATGAAGACGCAACGATCTTCGACCCAGGATTCCCCTCTCATGACCGCAGCACTGAACTCCACACTCGTCTCCGCACTTGAAGCGGCCGCCGCGAAGGCTGGCCTGGCGCTTGCCTCCACCTCCGAGGGCTCCGACTCGAAGGGCCACCCCACGGCGGTCTTTGAATTGGGTTTGCCCTCCGCGGGCGCCGACGGACGCACCGTCAGGCTGGAACTGAGCGAGGCTTTCAGCTTTGACAAGCCGGAGTTGCTGCCGGCGATGACGGCCCATCTGGCGGCTCAGGCCAAGCGGCTGCGCAATCCGCGGCCCGAGTGCTATGTCACGCTGGGCGGGCTGCCGGTGGCGTTCGGGCAGTTCCAATGGCCTTTTCATCGTTCGACCTCGGGCGCCGACACCTATATCGTCCACGGCGAGATGCACCTGGCCGACGGCGGCACGCACAACCTGCACGCCAAGGTTGCCGCCTCGGTCACGCTGACTTTTGCCGAGATTGTGCCGGCCATGGAGCAGCCCTATGCGGAGACGTTTGTGTACAACGCCGTGCGCAAGACGGTGGACCTGGGCCAGCTTGAGTTTCTGAAGTCCGGCAACCGCCAGCCGGTGCCGGTGACCACGCGCTACTACAGCCGCTGGCAAAAGAAGTTTCTCTTTACCGAGACCAACGACGAGGAACGGCTCGCCTACCTGCTGCGCAAGGTCTACTGGCTCAGCGGCGTGCTGGGCGAGGGGAAGCCAGTGTGGATTGCCGACCCGAGGGACGCGCAATACCTGAACACGGCAGAGACCGATTTGCTGCGCATGGCCGGTCACAAAGCCGGCGAGGGATTGCTGGTGCTGGAGGGCGAGTTTGCCGCCGCCACCCCGCTGCTGCTGGCCCGCGCGCCCGAATACCAGGCAACGCTCGAAGCCGCGCTCAACTTCACCAAGCCTCAATTCAACGAGTCGATGCGCTCCGGGCACGCGAATATGTAGGGCATTGGCGGCGTTCTTTCAGAGCGCCGCGCCGCATCCCGAGCAGAAGCGCGCGCCCTGGCCATTGGCCTGCCGGCAGCGTCCGCAGGCCAGCAGCGTACCTGGCTGCGCCGGCGGCACGTTCACTGTGACGTTGATCGGCTGGCCCCATCCCGGCATCGGAATCCCCAGGGTTGCCGCAATCCCCGCCGCCTGGATGGCGTTGAACTCCCGCACCCGGCCGGGCATGAAAAAGCACTCGATAAAGCCCAGAATCCACGGAAAGGGCGACCAGCAGAAACAGCAATAGAGAATCCCCAAGCCGGTTCTGCGCAGATAGAAATGGTGCAGGCCGAAGCCGCCCAGAAACAGCGCCAGCAGGATGCCGACTACCTCGTCGCGGCGCACCATTTCATACTGCTGGTAAAAGATCGCTTGCGCGTTGGGATACGCCTGGGTGCTCATGGCCGCTTCTCCTTGCCCTGTCGCCAATATACGCAATTGCGCCCTCGCGGGTTCCAGCGGCCCATGCTGCCCATCACGAACCTTAATCCGCACCGGCCCCCGACGACGCGCATCCAATGAAATATGAGTACATCAATGTTACCCGCATCCGGCAGCGGCACATTCCGGATCGGCGGCGACCTGCCCGTTCACCGTCTGGGCTACGGAACCATGCGACTGGTAGGCGAAGGCGCATGGGGCGAGCCTGCCGATGCCGCCGAAGCCCGCCACGTTCTGCGCCGGGCTGTCGAGCTGGGCGTCACGCTCATCGACACCGCCGACGCCTATGGCCCGGAGATTGCCGAACGGCTGATCGCCGAGGCGCTTCATCCCTATCCAGCGGGCCTTGTCATCGCCACCAAGGGCGGCATCACGCGGCAGGGGCCGGCGAAGACAGAATACGTGGGCCGCGCGGGCTATTTGATCCAATGTGTCGAGATGAGCCTGCGGCGGCTCAAGCTCGACCGTATCGACCTGTATCAACTGCATCGCATCGACCCCCGGACGCCGTTGGAGGAGTCTCTCGGCGCGCTCAAGAACCTACAGACCCAGGGCAAGATTCGCCACATCGGCCTGAGCGAGGTCTCCGCGGCCGAAATTGAAGAGGCCCGCAAGATCGTCGAAGTGACGACTGTCCAGAATCGATACAGTCTGGCCGACCGGCGGCACGAGGAAACACTGGCGTATTGCGAGCGGCAAGGAATCGGCTTCCTTCCCTGGTACCCGATCAATGCCGGCAAGCTGCTCAAGCCCGACCACCCTTCGGCGCAGGCTCTGGCCCAGATCGCCACCCGCCATTCAGCCACGGTTGCTCAGCTTTCGCTGGCGTGGCTGCTCGAACGCTCGCCGGTGATGCTGCCGATTCCCGGCACGTCGAAGGTCGCGCATCTGGAGGAGAACGTCGCGGCGGCTGGAGTCAAGCTGAGCGCGGAGGAGTTGACGGAGTTAGAGAAGACCGCAAGCTAACGCGTTTCTCAATATGAAGATCAACATTGCTTCGGAAAAGGAGGCTTTGCGCCGGAAGGAAAGCTCAGCAACAGCCTATTTTTTCTGGAGTTTCATATCCAGGACAGTCTATATGCCCCTTTGAATGTTCCATGGGCTTCGATCCACACTCCAGCTCAGTATCGACTGAAGACATTTAGGTATATTCTCCAGGTCTCCCAGGTTCGAAATTTCGGAGATGGGAGAGTATAAAACTTCCCATTCGGTTTTCTGGGATTCATCTTACAATCCCAAGTCTCTTCAGAGACCAGTGGTACCCAGATTTGTGCGCGGGTCCGGAGACCCGCGCTACAGCCGCTCTAGAGAGCGGCGCTACAAACTACTACCCCTTGCGGCCGCGGATGGCTTCTTTGGCTTCGGCGTGGCCGGTGGCGGGGACTTCAGGGACTTCAGCCTTGACTGCGCCGATGTTCAGCTTCTTGCGCAACTCGGCGTCCATCTTGGCGAAGATGTCCCGGTTCTCTTTCAGGAAGGCGCGGGTATTTTCGCGACCCTGGCCGATGCGTTCGCCTGAGTAGGCGTACCATGCGCCGGACTTCTCGACGATGTTGTTGGCGACAGCGAGGTCGAGCACGTCGCCCTCGCGGCTGATGCCCTCGCCATAGAGGATGTCGAACTCGGCTTCGCGGAAGGGCGCGGCCACCTTGTTCTTGACGATCTTGACCTTGGTCCGGTTGCCGGTGACCGCGTCTCCGTCCTTGATGGCGGCGATGCGGCGGATGTCCACGCGGACCGAGGAGTAGAACTTGAGCGCGCGGCCGCCGGTGGTGGTCTCGGGGTTGCCGAACATGACGCCTATCTTCTCGCGGATCTGGTTGATGAAGATGAGCGCCGTGCGGGATTTCGAGACCGTGCCGGTGAGCTTGCGCAGGGCCTGCGACATGAGCCGCGCCTGCAAGCCGACGTGGGAGTCGCCCATCTCGCCGTCGAGCTCAGCCTTGGGCACCAGCGCGGCGACCGAATCGACCACCAGCACATCGATTGCGCCGGAGCGGACCAGGGCCTCGGTGATCTCCAAAGCCTGTTCGCCGCTATCCGGCTGCGAGACCAGCAGGTTATCGATATCCACGCCCAGCTTGCGCGCATAGGCGGGATCGAGGGCGTGCTCGGCATCGACAAACGCCGCCAGGCCACCCAGCTTCTGGGCCTCGGCGATGATCTGCAGGGTAATGGTGGTCTTGCCCGAGGACTCGGGGCCGAAGACTTCGGTGACGCGGCCGCGAGGGATGCCGCCCACGCCCAGAGCCGCGTCAAAGCTGATGGAGCCGGTGGAGATTACGGCAATGGGCACCAGCGCCTCTTTGGACCCGAGCCGGACGATCGACCCTTTGCCAAACTGTTTTTCGATCTGTGCAAGGGCCAGTTCTACGGCCTTGGCGCGGTCATCGGCTATCGCCATTTTGGGGGCTCCTCAAAAAAAGTGCTCGCTGGCACGGATCCTTTTATTTGCAGGAAACGGCGCGGCGGCCTGGAATGGATTTCGTAAGGATTGTAGCAGGGCTGGACGGAGAAAGACAGAAGATACTGGCGAAGAAACGGAAAAGTATTCAGCCAAACGACCACATTTAGCGATCTGCATCACTTTTTATAAATTGCATCGTTTTTTGTTTTGATGTAGTATGGGGATATGAGAACCACGATCACACTGAACGACGAGACCCATATCTTTGCCAGCGATTACGCCCGTGCGCGTGGACTCACGCTCAGTGGGGCCATCGACGAGCTCATCCGCAAGGCGGAGCCGGCACCAGAACCTAAGCCCGGAATCGTGTTTTCTCCCGACGGTTTCCCGATGTTTCCTCCATCTGGAACCGGCAGGGTTATTACGGACGAGATGGTGAAGAAACTCGAGGAGGAAGAGTTTGATCCTAAAAAGTTTGCTTGATTTGAACGTCTTGATTGCGCTCACCGATCCGGAGCACCAGCATCACCAGAAGGCGCGGAATTGGCTTACTTCCTCCGGTGGTGAGCGATTGGGCATTTGTCCCTTGACTGAGTCGGGATTTTTGCGGGTGACGACCAATCCCGCATTCCACCTCGGCCCACGAACTTTGGAGCACGCAGTCGCCATTCTTCAGGCGCTCAAAGGACGTGATGACTACTGGTATTGCCCGATCGATGAAAGTTGGGTAACCCTTACCGCTGGGTTTGCTGCACGCATCTTCGGCCATCAACAGGTGACCGATGCTTATCTCTTAGGACTTGCGATCAAAGAGAAAGGTGTGCTGGTCACCTTCGACAAGGGCATTCGACGCATGGCGGGCGCGGAGTTCAGCCGGAACGTTCTGCTTATTGAGTAAAGAGAAACGTGCGAATCAGACGCTGTAGGCGCCGATGCGTGTTTCGCGCGCGGTGAGCGAGTCGCAGGCGCGATCGAGGGTTTCGTATTCCTGGTCGTGGTCCTTGCGGAATGCGCGGAAAGCCTCTTCGCTGGCCCAGCGGTCGATGGTGAGGTAGTTGCATGGGATGTAGGCGTTGCGCAGCAACTCCGTACCCAGGTAGTCGGGCGAGGCGCCGAACAGTTTGGCCCAGGCGCCCCCGGGCGCATAGGCGGCCTCAAAGCCGGCAACCTTCTCCTCGGCAATCTCAAACTGCCATACAACGACGAACATAGGCGGCACCAATCTCTTCCTTATGGTAGCGCAGAGGGGATTGCAGTGGCGAAAGTGGGCGTAATCCCACAACAAGAATCGAGATACAAGGCTCCAACGGCCGCGCTGGCCAAGAATTTGACAGTCGGCTGGAATGACGGCATGGGCGAGGATGGTGGCGTGTCCGGGGAGGCTCTTCCGGACGGCAAAAAAGGAACTTCCTTGGCAACTCGTGTGCAACGCATTGCACATAAGTCTACTTATCGATATTTAACATGTTGAATCTAAAAGCCTTGCTTTGGTATGGAACGTGCAACTGTCGATACATGTTGAATTGGAGCGCCGTGGTCGGCGGTTCTGGGCATTTTTCCCCAATCGTGCTCTTAATCCTACCGTCGCTCTAAGGGGAAACAATGGTTTCGCAGTATGCGTGCGGAGATGTTCCAGCACACTACCTGTGCAAGGCAGCGCGGGTTTTGGGTGGTCAGCCGCAAGAGGTTTAAGCAGGACAGATGCCCGCGAGGGTGAAATTTTGGAGGAACCATGAAGAAACTCGGATTTGCTTTACTCGCATTGGCGGCTGCTCTTGCAACAGCTCCAGCCGCAATGGCGACTGGCGGGGTGCCGATTTATGTCGACATTTGGGGCACTAGTACTGCCAACCCCAACGGAACCAGCGGCGTCGGCATCGTTTCCGGCGGCGGCGTTCTCACGGGTACCTTGGTCGGCGGCTCATATGAGATCACCGGCGGTACGTTTACGATTGACGGCATGGCCGCAGACTTAATCCCCTACGCAGGCGGAGTCTACCCGGCGCCAGTTCCTTCCCCCGGTGGTGGTGGGTTTACTTACGACGACACGCTTAGTCTGACATCGCCGTATGTTGACGCTGCGGGCGCACTGCTGTTCTCGATTCCCAGTATGCCGAATACGCAAGCAGCGCTCTTTTTCTGCTCCAATGTCAGTGGCAACTGCCTTGCCGGCGGCGGCGGCAACGACCTCCTGGAATTCTACAACACATCAACTGAGCTTTACACACCCCTCTATGTTGGAGACCCCCCAATCACTGGCTACGACATCAACATGAGCGCCTCGCTGACCCCGGAGCCGTCCTCGTGGCTGTTGATGGGCACAGGGCTGCTCTTCCTGGTTGGTTTTCTTTATCGGAAGGCGAAGCCCGGATTCAATCAAGCGGCTTGATTTCACCGTTTGTTCGGTCGAAGACGGGGGGCGCGGAATCGCGCCCCCCGTCTTTTGCGCTTGCGACGGTCTGCCGGCGGGCTTTGTAATCAAGCTCCGCTTCCGCGGCAGAGTCCTTCAGCCTCAGTTTGGCCATCCATGTGTGCAGACAGCGGGTCTGGCCCGTTGAGTCCACGCAAGACCGGTTACCGAAAGATAATGCGCCCACCTTTTTGGAGCAGGTGAAGGTCTTAGAGCAAAACCAGGGATACTATATTCTGATAAGCCTCGTCCGAGGCCGCCGCTCTCCGTTGGTCGCGTTGACTTGAGTGCTATGCCCTCGGATACATCTTCCCTGGTTTTGCTATAGCCGCGCCAGATCGTGCAAGAAATTGAAATCAAAGGAGACCTCGGCCCCAATGACATCCGTCAGCGGCATGCGCAAGATTCCGTTTCTTTCAGGTGTCTTTCTACTTACCTTCTCTTCGCTGCTTTTTCAAATCCTGCAGACCCGCATTATGTCTGTTATCTCCTGGTATTATCTGGCTTTCTTTGCGATCAGCGTGGCCATGCTGGGCATGACCGCCGGCGCTGTCTGGGTCTATCTTTGGCGCGAGCGCTTCCGGACCGAACAACTGCCAGCCACCCTGTCCAATTTCGCACTCCTTGCCGCGCTGGCCATGCCAGCGTCGATGGTGTTGGTGTTTTGCCTGATTACCTCGCCAGCATTGTCGCTCACCACAGTGGTTTCGTGGGCTTTGCTGCTGGCCTGCATGGCCGCGCCATATGTGTTTGCCGGAGTCGCGGTGAGCCTGGCGCTGACGCGCAGTCCCTTCCCCATCGGACAGGTTTACGGCGTGGACCTTCTCGGCGCGGCGCTGGGATGCATAGCGGTGCTTATGTTGCTGAATGTTCTGGACGGCCCGACCGCTGTGATTGTGGCTGGGGCCATCGCCGGCCTGTCCTCCATGGCGTTCGCCGCCAGCGCCAGCGCCGAAGACCGGAAGCGTCTCCAGCCGAAGCCCTGGTGGCGTCGCCCCGGGACGGTCGTGGCCGAGTTGCTGGCGCTCGCTCTGTTCAATGCGCTCTCACCTGTAGGCTTCAGCCCGATTCTGGTCAAGAATGTCGTCGATTATCAGGGCAAATATGGCCGGTTCGAAAAGTGGAATTCCTATTCCCGCATCCGAGCTTCTCGTCCCCACCCGATGTTCCCGAATTTGTGGGGCCCCTCGCCCAAGTTACCGCCGGACACCAGCGTTTCCGACGTTGTGATAGGCATTGACGGCCTTCCGGACACCACCGATATGTACCACTATGACGGTACAAGCAGCTCCAATTCGTTCCTTCAATACGATCAGGCCAATCTGGCCTATCACCTTCCCAACATCCATAAGTCCGCGGTAATCGGCGTTGGCGGCGGCCAGGACATTTTGTCGGCTCATCTGTTCGGAGTTTCCGACATCACCGGCGTGGAGCTGAATCCGATCATCATCGACATGCACACGCGAGATCCTTTGTATGCGAAGTTTTCCAACCTGACAGCTCTTCCGAATCTCAAGCTGCATGTGGACGACGCGCGCAGTTGGTTTGCCGCCACCAATGAAAGGTTCGATCTGGTGCAGATGACCGTCATCGACACCTGGGCGTCAACCGGAGCCGGCGCCTTCAGCCTGAGCGAGAATGGACTCTACACCCTGGAGGGATGGCGCGCCTATCTGAAAACGCTCAACCCGGAGGGCATCTTCACGGTCAGCCGCTGGTACGGTCCCGGTCAGGTCGACGAGACGGGACGAATGATTGGATTGGCGACAGCGGCTCTATTGGATGCCGGCGTCAAGGATGCGCGCCCGCATCTGTTCGTCGCGATTACCGGGCATCTCGCTACCATGGTGCTGTCCAAATCGCCTTTCACAGAGGAGCAGTTGCGCGCGCTGCATGAAGCGGTGCGAGAGAACGATTTTGGAGAACTGTTATCGCCGGACCGTACCTCCGAATCCAAGCTGCTGGGCCAGATCGTCGATTGTCACGACCTCAACTCATTGAATCGCGTGTTGGGTTCCACCTATCTCGATCTCACTGTGCCCACCGACTCCCGTCCGTTTTTCTTCAACCAACTGCGCATCTTCGATCTGCCTGGCCTCATCACCGTTGTGCGGAATGAACGCAATAGAGCGGGTGGCGGCGTTTGGTGGGGCAATCTCATGGCGTCCGCCGTGCTGGTGATGATTCTGTTCATCTCCATCGTCGCGGTAATCGCCGCGATCCTTGTGCCCCTGCGCAGCACGGCGCGCGAATGTTCGCGATCCCTGGCTGTCGCCGGCAGCCTGTATTTTTCTTTGATCGGCATGGGCTTCATGTTAGCCGAGATCGCGCTTTTGCAGTATTTCAGCGTGTACCTGGGTCATCCTATCTATTCTCTGGGAGTGTGCCTGTTCAGCCTGATTTTGGCATCGGGACTGGGCAGCCTTGCATCGGAATGGCTCAGGCTGAACACGCGCGTAAAGCTGCTGGCGTGGGGCTCAATGGTCGTCGTCTACCTTGCGGTCATGGAACGTGTTTTGCCGGCGCTCTTCCAGGCCACCACTGCTCGAGATCGCATGGTGCGCATCGGTATTTCGCTGGCTGCCATCATGCCGCTGGGCTTTCTGCTCGGCTTCGCCTTCCCCACTGGAATGAGGCTGGTCAATGCTGTGGACAGTCAGCCAACGCCGTGGTTTTGGGGCATCAACGGCGCCACCGGCGTTCTCGCGTCTGTCTTGGCGGTGATCTTCAGCATGTCGTTTGGCATCAATGTGACCATGCTGATCTCCGCGGTGTGTTATCTCCTGCTGATTCCAGCCGGCTTCGCGCTGTTCGTGCTCCGCCCCCGAATGGCGCTGCCGGCCGGGAACGAATGAGGCGGCCTCAAATTACTCTCAAATTGGCAAATCTTTCCATCAGCTTCTTCATGCCGTGGCGAGAGAAAAGCACGGTGAGCTTGGCGTCTTCGCCGTCTCCTTCGCGCATGAGGATGGTGCCCTCGCCGTACTTCGAGTGGCGAACGCGCTGGCCTTTCTTGAGATTGGCCGCCGCGCCGCGTTGAGGCAGGTCCATCTCCGCGCGCGGCGATGCCGGACGTGGAAGCGAACCAGGTTTGCCGTGCCCCTTCTGGCCTCCGAAGAAGCGGGCGATGTTGTCGATGGAGGGTGGCGCTTCCGGCGCCGCAGGCGCTTCCGCGCTCTTTCCTTTTGGATTGGGTTCTTTGTTGGATAAAGAGCTTTGGGAAGTCATCCACGAGGCGACAAAGGGCTTGGCGGAGGAGATCTTCGCGCTTGCGCCATAAGCCTCATTTTCGCTGGAAACGAAGCCGCCGGCCAGCGAACGTGGAGCTTCCTGGTTTTCGTCTTCGTAGTTGTAGTGCCGGTCGGGGAAGTCGCTCGACTGGCCCTGGCGGCGGGATCCTCCGAATCGCGAGCCGCCTCCGTAAGCCTTTGGATAGCCGGGTGTGGACCAGGATGAGGATTGGGCCGCGCCGCGTCCTCCGAGGTTTTCAATCAATTGGCTGGGAACTTCTTCAAGGAAGCGCGAAGGGATACTCGTCTCCGGCGCGTCGTTGCCGTACCGTCTTCTGTAGTGGGCGCGGGTGAGGATCAGGGAGTTCATGGCGCGGGTCATGCCGACGTAGCAGAGGCGGCGTTCTTCTTCGAGTTCGTCGGGATTATTGAGAGTGCGGGAGTGGGGAAAGAGGCCCTCCTCGAGGCCGGCGAGGAATACCAACGGGAATTCCAGGCCCTTGGCGGCATGAAGCGTCATTAACGTGACGCGGGCATCGGGGTCGAACTGGTCGGTGTCGGAGGCCAGAGCCGCGTGGTCGAGGAACTCGGCCAGGGTTTCGCCGCGAGCTTCGGCGTCGTGTGCGGCGTTGGCCAGTTCCTTCAGGTTTTCAATGCGGCTGAAGGCCTCCGGCGAGCCTTCGGTTTCGAGAGCTTTGATGTAGCCGGTGCGGTCGATGAGGAACTTGATCAGCTCTGGGAGGGTGGCGGCGTCGCCGGGAGCGCGAAAGGCGCGTCCCTGCCCCTGCTCGTCTGCCGCAACTTCTTCGGCGTCCGATTCAAAATCGGGATCGGGCTTGGGAGTTTCCTCTGGCTGCTTACTCATGGTGAGGAAAGGGCGCTTGGACTGCGGGGCGAAGGGCGAAAAATGCGAGGCGTCGAGCAGCGGAAGCTGGCTTTCCTCACCGCCGAAGTTGAAATCGGTGGCTGATTCGGCGCTGGCCGAGTCGGCCGAGGCAGCTCCGAATCCGAAACCCGTGTCGGCGTCCTCCTGGGATTCCGCGCTGGCGGCCACATCGGCCGCCAGCTTGCCGGCGAAATCCGGGTCCATCATGGCCTGGGCGTCGAGGATGAGCTGTCGGAAGGACTCGATGGCCATCAGGGCGCGGGTGGGGATGAGGCGATTGGCGATGGCGGCGGAGAGGGCTTCCCAAGTGGATACGCCGGTTTCAAGAGCCAGGCGCTCGAGGGTTTCGAGGGTGGTCTTGCCGATGCCGCGGGCCGGGGAGTTGATGACCCGTTGCAGGGCCATGGAATCGTGCGGATTGCGAACCAGACGAAGATAGCTTAGGAGATCCTTGATTTCGGCGCGCTCGTAGAAGCTGAAGCCGCCGACCATGGTGTAGCGGATGTTGTAGCGGCGAAGAGCTTCCTCGACCAGCCGGGACTGGGAGTTGGTGCGATAGAGGACCGCGCAGTGGGGCCCTCCGGGCTCTTGCGTTTCGGATGAGTTCCCTTGGTTGAGAAACTGCTGGATGCGGTCGGCGATGAAAAGAGCCTCGTTTTCGCCGTCGGGGGCTTCATAGTAGCCGATCAGCGAGCCGCCCTGGCGGTCGGTCCAGAGCTTTTTGCCCTTGCGGCGGAGATTATTTGCGACCACCGCGCCAGCGGCTTCCAAGATGATCTGCGTCGATCGGTAGTTCTGCTCCAGGCGGACGATGCGGGCGTTGGGAAAGTCCTTTTCAAATTCCAGAATGTTGCGAATGTCTGCGCCGCGCCAGGAGTAGATGCTCTGGTCCTCGTCGCCGACGGCGCAGACATTTTTTCGTTCGCCGGCCAGCAGCTTCATCAGCTCGTACTGGGGGCGGTTGGTGTCCTGATATTCGTCGACGAGCAGATAGCGGTAGCGGCGCTGATAGCGTTCGCGAACCTCGGCTGAAACCTTGAGCAAGCGGACAGCTTCCAGCAGCAAGTCGTCGAAATCGAGTGCGTTGCACTTGCGCAGCTCGGCCTTGTAGCCCTGATAGATGTGGGCGATGCGCTCGCTGTTTGCGTCTTTCGAGGCGAGGTAGTACTCCTGCGGATCGACCATGTGGCTCTTGGCCCAGGAAATGCGTCCGAGAACCGCGCGCGGAGTAAGCTGCTTGGTATCCATCCCCATGCGCTTCATGATCTGCTTGACGATGGCTTGCTGGTCGTTCTCGTCGTAGATGGCAAAGGAGCGGGTGAGGCCCTCGCTGCCCACTTTGAGGGCTTCGATGTCGCGGCGCAAAAGCCGCACGCAGAGCGAGTGGAAGGTGCAGATGAGAGGCTTGGCCAGAGACGAGTGATCGAGCAGCCGGTCGACACGCTCACCCATCTCGCTGGCGGCCTTGTTGGTGAAGGTGACGGCCAAAATCGAGTCGGGCGCTACACCCTTTTCGCGGATGAGCCAGGCGATACGGCTGGTAATGACGCGCGTCTTGCCCGAGCCAGCCCCGGCCAGGATCAGCAGGGGGCCTTCCGTGGCCTCGACGGCGATGCGCTGTTCGGGATTCAGGTTGGCGAGCTGCGGCTGCAAGTTGGCGTCCGGGCGGGAAGGATCCTGACTCTAGTGTACCGTTCACGGACTGATCTCGCAGGACGCGCGCTATCATGTAGGGACAATGAGAGATTCCAATCAACCTCCGCGCCGGGTCGCCGTTTACTGCGGATCGGCCGACGGAGCCAATCCCGCCTATCTCGCCGAGGCCCGTGCTCTTGGCGCGGCGATTGCGGCCTCCGGGCTGGGGATGGTCTACGGAGGGGCGAACATCGGGTTAATGGGCGCGGTAGCCGATGCGGCGCTGGCTGGAGGGGCCGAGGTCATTGGCGTGCTGCCCGCGGTGCTGGACGGACGCGAGATCGCGCACGCAGGGTTGACCCAGTTCGAGCTGGCGCCCACCATGCATGAGCGCAAGGCGCGCATGGCCGAGCTGGCCGATGCGTTTTTGGTGTTGCCCGGCGGCTACGGCACGCTGGAAGAGTTGCTGGAGGCAGTGACCTGGGCGCAACTCGGTTTGCACTCGAAGCCCGTCATCCTCATCAACACCGCCGGCTACTGGGACGGGCTGTTGGCCTTTCTCGATTCGACAGTGGAGGCAGGATTTCTAAGGAAAAGGAACCGCGAGCTGCTGCGCGTGGCAGTTAATGCTCAGGAGGCGGTGCGGATGGCGATTGCAAGCTGACGGAATCCCAGTTCCCAAAATCGAGACCAGGGGCACCCGACCTGCGCGATACGATTCAGTCGATTTCTGTGAGCTGGCCAGTCAAATGTTCTGCGAGATAGTCTGCCATCTGGGAGACGTTGAAGTGACCCTCGTGCCAATGGCGGTCTGCTTCTCTAAGTGCCTCATAATATGGTTCTCGATTCTCTCTAATGCGTTCTGGGACGATCTTCTTGCCCGGTAACAATCTTCCTTGCCTCATGCAAATGAGGTAATAGCACGCCGCTCTGGCCGTTCTTCCGTTTCCCTCTACAAATGGATGTATCCAATTGAGTCTCCACAGAGCATACGCAGGAAGGATCGTGGGGTGGTCCTGGACATCCCAATTTTCATGTATGAGCGAGAAGAACCGGTCCATTTCATTCGCAACATCTTTGAAATGAGGCGGCTGATGATTGCCTACATAGATCGGCTCCTCCCGGTAGCGTCCGCCAAATTGGGCTATATTCGCAGTTGCTGCCGCGTTCAGCGACCATAGCGTGTACTTGTCGAACGCCTCTATGCCCTTTGTCAAGCCAATTTCGATGCAATTCAACAGCAGGTCGTACTGCCGCAAGAGGTTCTGCTCTTCGACTTTGGCATAGAGTTCCGGGTTGTCGCTTTTTCTAACGCTCATAGGAAAGGCAAGCAGCTACTTGCAGTGCTCATTTGCCGACGAAAAAAGACGTACGCTTTGCGATGCGCGCCGTACGCTATCTTTCGTTATTTGGTTTGAATTCAGGGCGTTGCCAAATGCAAAGCTGACCCTCTGTTCACGCAACTCCTCGTCGGTTACGCTTCGGTTGCGCGATTCGCTCAAAAGACGCAGCAAGTCATCATTCGCTTGAAGAACACCAAGAAATTGTTTACGCTCTGCCATAATGCGCCCTCCTTGACGATTCCTTCCCGGTTCAAACATCATAACGCAACTGCGTTAGTCGTGCTTCAGTCAACCAAATTCCCTTGTTTATGCTTCATATAACCCGTGGATTCCATTTTCTATTTCTGGGTCACAGATTCCGCCAACGGAAGCGCCGGTATTCGTGACGTCATGTTTCGTATACTCAACTCAGCGTATGTCCACAGCCCTCGACAGAATTCTGGCGACGACGCGAGCCACTGTGGCCGCGGCCAAGGCGCGTGTTTCGATTGCAGAGCTGGAACGGCTGGCCGATGCGCACCAGCCGCGCGGTTGGGCCGCGGCCTTGCGCCAACGGGCCGCCACAGGTCCAGCCGTTATCGCCGAGATCAAAAAGGCCTCGCCCTCCAAAGGGCTGATTCGCGCGGAGTTCGACGCGGCGTGGCTTGCGCGGCGCTACCAAGCTGGCGGCGCGTCGGCGCTCTCCGTGTTGACCGACGAGCCATACTTTCAAGGTAGCCTACGCAACCTGGAGTTGGCCTCGGGTGCTGTTTCGCTGCCCTGCCTGCGCAAGGATTTCATGATCGACGAGTACCAGATCGTTGAGGCCCGCGCGCATCGGGCGGACGCCATTCTGCTGATCGCCGCCGCGCTCGACGACGGCGAGCTCCAGCGCTTTGCCCAGGCGGCGCACTCTCTTTCGCTTGACGTGCTGGTCGAGGTGCATACGGCTAGCGAGCTCGACCGCGTACTGGCAACGCTGGGCGTCTCCGGGGGGCTGGGCGAGACCGGCGCGGATGCCATCGGCGTGAACAATCGCGACCTCAAGACATTCGAGGTGCGCCTCGAAACCTCGCTTGAATTGGTGGAGCGGATTCCTCCCACCGTGGTGCGGGTTGCCGAGAGCGGCCTCAAGGCACCCGAAGACCTGGCGCGCCTGCGCGCGGCGGGCTTCGATGCCTTCCTGATCGGCGAGAGCCTGATGCGCCAGCCCGATCCCGGCGCGGCGCTGGAATCGCTGCTGGCCGCAACCGTCGTAATGGGAGCAGCTGCGGGCCTATGAGCATCTGGGTCAAAATCTGCGGCAACACTTCACTCGCCGACGCGCGGATGGCCGTCGAAGCGGGGGCGGACGCGGTTGGGTTTGTCTTTGCGCCCAGCCCGCGCCAGGTGACGACCGCAGAAGTCGCCGCGATCACTCCGCATTTGCCGGCAACGATCGAGAAGATAGGCGTCTTCGTGGACGCCGCGCTGGAGGAGATCGCGGCCACGGCGCGCGCATGTGGCCTGACCGGCGTACAACTGCACTTCGACGCGGACCCCGAGCTGCCGGCAGCGCTCCATGCGCTCCTGGGGCCGCAATTGCTCATTCTGCGCGTACTGCATTTTGACGCGGAAACCGCCGCGCAGTACGCAGCCGGGATTGCCGCGCATACGCGGAACCCGCATGTGGATGCGGTGCTGGTGGACTCGCGCACGGCATCGGCCGTCGGGGGCACCGGCGTTACCTTCGATTGGGCTGTAGCCCGTAGGATTCTTCCACAATTCGAGGAAGCGCACCAGCGCATCGTGGTCGCCGGCGGGCTGAACGCGTCCAACGTCGCAGAAGCTATTCGCTCGCTTCGTCCTTGGGGCGTGGATACAGTCTCCGGCGTTGAAGCTGCTCCAGGCCGCAAAGACCCGGTTAAGGTGCGGGAGTTTGTGGCCAGCGCGAGGACAGGAAATCGCACATAGAGACCAGCCCCGGCGCAGTTCAGTTCGGCTGTTCCAGACCGCAGGGCCCTGTTACGATCAAGCGATTATGGCTGGCGGCCTGAATCTCGGGGGGAAACGTGAGTGGGTTGCGCGGGGATTGTTCTGGAGTGGCGCATCTTTCCTGCTCTCGCTACTTCCTGCACGAGATTAGCTCTTGGTTTTGAGCTATCATCGCACTTGCCAGGTAAGACTTCTCCATACGATGTGAACCGAATCGCAGCAGGCGGCCAAAGCCTGGGGCGATTCCGGGTTCAAACCGCTGTTCTCCGAGCCACAGGCAGCTATTGGCCTTGATTTGCTTTGCTCGCGCTGGCCGTTCCGGACAAGAAATCTACGGTCTCGTAAAGCTTCGATTCCAGGCGCGAGCTTATTGGGCGGGAATCCTCGATCTTTCTCCGAACGAGAATGGAATTGAGAATCCTGCCCACGCCGACTGGCAGAGAAGCAACGGCAATCTTCATCATCAGCTTTCCAGACAAGTGTTTTCTATCCATTCGGACAGGGCGCGACAAGGCTCTTACATACCCAAGCTGTCCCGATGCAAATGCAAAATTCAATGCATCCACGCAGCGGAAACGAGCCTTTTCCAGTGCTTTCTTGCTCAAGGACGATTGCAGGATGTGGCGCCTGGCAATGTGACCGTAAACAACCATCTCGCCTATCGCTTGCCTGATCCCGCCTCCTCTCGTGTTCCCGCCATGCTTTCTGATTCGAAGTGTCGGGCGGGTGGTCATGCCGACCTCTCCCCCTCCGATCAAGCAGCGAAACGTAAACTCGAAATCCTCGGATGGGACGCCCGACATTCCAGGATCGTACCCACCGGCCCGATTAAACAACTCCCTTGAAATGCAACAGGTGGACCAAATAGGTTGGAAGTCCAGAGCATCCAATAAGCTCAATGCCAAAGAGCAGCCATCGAGCAATGCTGCGTCGCCAACCCTCCTCTTGGCAATATCCCAAAACCCCTTGGGGGCCATATCGAATGCGGATGTGGTTCTCCAGAGATCATCGACATTCTCCCCGAAGACCATCCAATTGCTGAATACGAAATTGACTTGAGGGCACAATACAACAAGCCTGGCTATACTTTCCAAGTGATCCGGCTGCATCAGGTCATCGCTATCCAAGAACGTCAACCATGGGGAAGAGGAAAGGCTTGCGCCGGTGTTTCTGGCACTCTGGCAGCCGCGATTCTCTGTCTTCCTATACATGATCCTATCGCCAAACTGTCTGCACACCAGCTCGGTATCGTCTGTCGAACCATCGTCTACGATGATAACTTCGTTGGGAGTAATTGTCTGGGCGAGGACCGATTCTATCGTTTCACCGATAAGATTCGCGCGCTGATAGGTTGGAATGATGACACTGACCGGAAAGTTCATTACCGCTCCATTGTTCGAACGATTTCCAGGTAAACCTGCTTGCAACTGACCAGCGACGGAGACTCATGCCGGGAGAGATGAGGGGGCTCGGCTACGGGCGGTATATCAAGGCGGACACCGCTGCGTACAGTTTGACACGCCTAACCACAGTCGATTCTAATTCATCTCGGAAGGTCGCCTTTGGGGGAAATGGTGTGGGCGGGTTGTCGATCAGCGTAGTGATGCCCGTCTATAATGCCGAGAAATATCTCCGGCAGGCCATCCGCAGCGCTCTCGAACAGACCCTGCCGCCCCACGAAATCATCGTCATCAACGACGGTTCGACAGATTCCAGCCTGGAGATCGCCCGCAGCTTCGGCTCCGCCATTACTTGCATCTCCCAGCAGAACCGCGGGCTTAGCGCCTCACGAAACCTTGCCATTGCGCGCAGCACCGGGGATTGGATAGCCTTTCTCGATGCCGACGATTACTGGCTGCCCGAAAAACTTGCCCGGCAGGCCGCTATGATCCAGGCGGATCCATCCATAGGGCTGATTTACACCGGAAAAACCGATCTCTCGCTCGACGGAACCACTCGCGACGTGCAAGCTCGCCCGCCGCAATGGGTCACGAATATGCTTCCGGTCCAGAACTACATATTCCCCACTACTGTTCTGACCAGACGGTCGCTCTTGCTGGAGCACGCTTTTGATGAGTCCCTGGAATCCTCCGAGGAGTGGTGGCTCTTTTACAGTCTGTCGCGCATTACCAAATTCGCAGCGATAGCCGAACCCACAGCAGTCTATCGTGTATACCCGGAGAGCTTAAGCAATAGAAATTGGAAGGCGGTTTTCGACTACGCAAGCATTGTCGCAGGGAGAATCCAGAATGACTTCACCGGATTCGATAAAATCCTGCTTCGCTGTAAGACTAACTCCAGAATCTTTGCGAATGCGTCCCTTTCACAGCGCGAGCAGGGTTCGCCGGAGTTCCTCCGTTATATCGTGAAATCGTTGATCTTGTGGCCGTTTCCGAACTTCTGGCCGGCACGGTACAAGATTCTCCTGAAGATGCTCATTCAGAAGAGTAGAGGCTGGAGGGCAACGTAAAGTATTTCTCTATCCGATCGACTGCGGAATTGATTGCGGAAGAAATCGCGGAAAATCGCACATAGAGAGCAGTTCCGGCGCAGTTCAGTTCGCCTGTTCCAGACCGCATGGCGCTGTTATTATCATTGCAGCCGGGAAAATGGAAGGTTCCGGCTATGTTTGCCGCTCCGGCTATCATCGACGCTACACGACTGTTTAATTCAGGAGCGATGACGAGATGAAAGTATATATTCTCCAGAAAAGGGGCCTGGGCAATCATTTCTTTCAGTATGCGGCGGGGCTCTTCTTCGCCAAGAAACACAAAGCGACTCTGGAGATTATCCGGGAGCCCGGCGAACGCGCCGTCTCTTTCGGCCGCCCGCGGCCGTTTCTGTTTTCGTATTATTGCATCACCACACCGGTCCGAGAGTTCACTTTTTGGGACCGCCTAATATGCTCGGTTGCCCCGATCAAGAGGCCGGTTGCATCCGCCGCTCGCTTCGCAACCCGCACCGCGGTCTATCGGCAGCCCAGCCTTATGGATAGAACCTTCCTTCCCGCGCTCCCGATTCCGCCATCGGCCAGGAACATTTATCTCGATGGCAATTTTCAAGCACGCCAGTACGCAGAGGATGCGGAACAACACCTACGCACGGAACTCCGTCTCCGCGAACCCCCCACCGGCAAGAACCTCGAAACCCTGGAGGATATCCGCGCGGTCGAAACCTCCGTCTCGCTGCACGTTCGACGGGGCGACTATGGCTTCTGGGGCGGCGGCCCGAGAGTATTGTCGCTCGACTATTACGCGCAAGCCATGCGGGCCCTGCTTGAGAGGGTTCGCAAGCCGACATTCTTCGTCTTCTCCGACGATATTCCCTTCACGCGGGAGCACCTGCCTAAGTCGATAGAGGGCGCGCGCATGGTCTTCGTGGACAACAACGACGAGGCGAATCCTCATGAGGATCTTCGCTTGATGTCAGCCTGCCGCCACCACATCATCGCCAACAGCACCTTTTCCTGGTGGGGCGCTTGGCTCAATCCCGACCCCGCGAAGCTGGTCTGCGCCCCAATGGGTTGGGGACTTGCGAATCCAGAGGAATGGAACTCGGATCTCATTCCGCCGGGCTGGCTGCTCATAGACGCAGACATAGCATCGAGCTGAGCCATCCATCGGTTTTGCCGGAGTTCAGGGAGCGAAGTCAGCGCAAGAGCTTGCCCATCCGCTCGACCGCGCCATCCAGTTTGGAGGCAATTTCCGGCATCGTCGCCGGGGCGCCGTACGGATCGCGGATCTCCAGTTGTGGTTTGGGCAGCAACATACCGAGAAACAGCGTCCTCTCGAGCGCGTGAGGAAAGTGTGTCTTGAGCAGCTTGTAATTAAGAATATCCATGATCAGGACGAGTTGAGCTTCATCGATCATCTTCGCGTCAATGCAACTAGACCGATATTCCGTTAATGAAACTCGAAGCTTGTCCGCGGCGGCGATAACAAAATCGGGACAGGGCCGGCCAATTGCGGGATGAAAGCCCGCAGATGAAAAGGCGACGCTCGGAAGCCGCTTGCCAGCCAATGCCGCGGCAAGCGGACTCCGGCAGATGTTGCCATAGCAGAGTATAAGCACTTTGTCGATCCGCTGCCCGCGCAGTCTCCGGAGCCTTTGCGGCTGCTGGATATGTCGAAGGTACAGGCGGAGACTTCGCAGGCCAATCGATTTCAGAACCCGGCGCCAGTGTTCCAGAACGAGCGCTTTCAATTCACCCAGCACTATCCCTAAATCAGCCCAATCAAAAAAGTCCCAACTCTCCTTGCCCGCAAGCGGACGGAACCATTCAAAAGCCGAAAGGATTATCGGCTTGGTAAGGAGCAAAGGGTCTGAGTGGTCAGCCTTCAGGTTTGCCTTGAACCATTCGACATCGCGATAAATATTGCGAGTGAAGTAGCCTATGCGGTACTTCGGCTGCGGAGAAAGGGGCTGTCCCGTGGCAAGGCAAAGAAGCCCCGCAGGGAAGTTGACGCCGCAATCGATGGCGAGGGCAAGCGAACCCCACAATCGGGGGTTAATCTCCATGAGGTAAGCCGCGCCGCTTGAAGTGACTTTGAACTCGACCATCGCGACACCGTGCCACTTAAGAGCGGATAAAAGCTCGGTTGCACTCTGCATCAAGTCGTCTCGAAAACCGAGCGAAACGCGATAGCTGCTGCCGCCGCCTGTGAGAGGAAGTTCATGTATGCGCTCGTGAAAGAAGGCCCAGCGAGGCGTTCCGCGCTCGAACAGCATCTCAACACCGACGCCCCTTCCAGCGATGTACTGCTGCTGTTGAACGGGAATGTCTAGATAGGTCGAAGTGAGGGCCGTGTTCCACTGGGTAAAGTCGCGGGCAATGGTAACACTAAACTCCCGCACAACACCATCCGATCTCATTTTGCTGAATACAGGCTTGAGGACAACCGGAAAGGCCGACGGAGGCGGGCTTGAAGAGGAGACCATCTCCGAAGCTGGCACTGGAACGCCCAAGCGGCGTGCCAAACTCCAGGTCTCCTGCTTATTCAGGGCAGTCTGAATACTTTCTCGAGGGGCCAGAACGGCCCGCTGGTACATATCATCTGGAATTTGCGGCGAAAGCATTGCGAGCAAAGACACATCAGTTGCCGGAACGACAAGGTCGTAGTTTTCGGCGCGAAAAAGAGTGACGAGGTTCTGGATGCCTGCGTCTTCAGGCGACGACAAATTAACTTGATTGCGAATGAACCGAGACCGAAAACGAAATGGTTCAGGCCCCAAGCTTGCTACATGGATCGCACAACCGCTCTCGCCCAGGCTTTGAATCGTCTCCAAGCCTGCCGCGCTGTCGGCGTCCAAGACCAATACCTTCATTCGCATCCTTCAAGTATCGCTCGTCAAGACTACGGGTTGGAAATCATAACTGCTGGATCAGCGCAGGCAAGCAAATAACATTCGGCCAAAATTAAGCTGATTGGGCGGGACCGCGTCTTCATCGGGCCCCAGGCGCACGATCTGAGAAAATGCTGTGTTAGCTTCGAGCCAGCGGTGAATATGGTCCGGATCCCAGCCTCTGAGTTTCTCCCCAGGGTATTCATGGCTCTGCCCCATGTCGAAGAACATCACGCGGCGCGTCGCCGAATCCAGCAGGCCAAGCAATTCTTCGGCACTTACGTTTTGACGATTCAAAATGTAATGATGCGCAAGGCTAAAGCAGGATGTAACGTCAAATTGATTTTGATGCGCTCGCAGAAAGCGGACAGCATCGGCGCGATGCACCTGATAAGGCCCTAGGCCGTAGAACGCTCTCCCCACTGCAATTGCAGTAGGATCGCGCTCGACCCCCTGAGCCTGAAATCCGGCCTTCGACATCTCGGACACAAACCAGCCATAACTGCTGGCCACATCCAGATAACTCGAGCTGGCGGGCGGCATCATGTTCCCAGCGCGCAGAAACTCAATCATCTTTGCCAGCCGGTCTGAGCAGCGCCGCACCAGAACCCATCCCGCCACCTCCGGCGAATCGATCGGCTGATAGAGTTCTCGACGACCCTTGAGCCACAGAACATCGAGCAGAAGATCCTGCACCGGGGTCCTGACAGGGGGGTGCAAAATGAGGCCTTGCACTTCTCGAATACCTTTCATGTAAGCCAAGGCCAGCCGGTGGTGTCCCTCGTGGACCTGATAACATGCCGAGTCCTCCACTGGATGGACAGCGATATACTCGTACGGATTCCTTTCATAGTGCGGAACCTCCCGCGCGGCAATCCTCCTCTCGACGCCGCGATAGGCAAAGGCGAAGCGGCGTGCGCCCCAATGAATCTGGTCTGGAGAGACGGCATCGAAGTATTTGCCGAATATCTCGATATTCATAACCGCATTTCGATAGTAATCGGTTCTTTCAAAAGACTCCCGCTCCCAGAGCCGCTCACCGATGCTGTCATACTCGCGCAACAACTTCACCTGCGGCCAATCGGAAATGGGCCGCGAAGCACGGCGAATATCTCCTGTCATGCGGGCAAAAGTCGCCGCTGGAACGCCATTGTCGCCTCCCTGGAGGCAAGCATCAACGCGGATGGGCTTCAGCTTCATCTTGAGAGCAATTCCCTTGCAACTCATCGAGAAGTCACGGAGGGAGTGGCGGGCAGACGTTGGCAGGGTTCTCTGGTAAGCCGATGTGACCGCAGCTGAAATCCCGCAATTTCTCTCAGGCAAGGGGTATGCAGCCGCGACTCTGCCGCCAAGCTGGGGGCGCGTCAGCATCGATAGCAACCTGCCCGCCGGCTGGACGATGGGCGCGGGCAGCATCCCGGCCAGGATCATAAAGCGGTGATGGTCTTCCAGCTCGAGCACGCGCATCAGATAGAAGAGGCCGAAGAGAACGATCAGGGCAGCGCTCCCACCGCACAGAATGGCCCATAGAGGCGCCATTCGCAAAGCAAAGTAATGCGCGGTCAGGGACGCCAGCGCGCTGATGAAGACGATCTTTGCGATCTGCACCCAAGGGAGCTTCACCTTGTAGAGGCGTATGGCGATAGCCCACATCATGCCGACGGCCGCCAACTGCGCGGCACCGTTGCCGATGCAGGCGCCCACCGCGCCATGCGCCGGAATGAAATACCACGCCACGCCAATATCGATCGCTCCCGCAATCATGGTTGCGGCAATCACATAGCGCTGCCGCTCCGTACTCTCCAGCAGGTTCTGCGCGGGCGCAAGAAAGGCCTTGAACATGCACAGGAGCGGAGCCAGCGCCACCACCATCGCCGCATCCTCAAACTTGTTACCGTAGAAAAGCAGCAGCGCAGGAACCGCGAGCGATGCCATGATGAAGTGCAGCGGAATCGACATCATGGCGATGTAGCGGAAGGTGGAGGCGGCTAGTTCGGGGAGCCGGGACTTGTCTCTCCCGTATTGAGCAAAGATCGTTGCGCCGGCCGCCGTCCCAAAGATCATCGCGACAAGCAGCAACTGCTCCGCCATGGTGAAGGCAACCGAATAGTACGAAACCTGCCGGATATCCGCGTAGAGATGCTTCAATAGAAGAACCTCCGAGCGCCCCCAAACGATCTGCGCCACAAACATGCTGCCAACGGCCTGCAACGCAAACGGCGTCATGCGCTGACGCAATCCCGGCGGGCGAGCATGAGTTGTTTCCCAGGCCAGCACGCGCTTCATCGTTGGAAAGAAGCGCACGAGAAAATCGACGGCGCGCATGATGAGCATCGACGCGCCGATGCCGACAACGCCCCAATGAAACACCACCGTTGCCGCAATGGCCATGAAGTAGGTCGAGGCCGAGGCTATGGATCCCGCCAGATTTTTCGCCAAATCCTCCGTTGCGCTGTTGGCCTGGGCCGAGATCGAATTGACCATCGAAGGCCAGATGCTCAGCACCATCAGGGCCGCAGCCAATTTGTAGTCCGGGCTGGCGTCTCTCAGCGCCCAGAAGAGAAAGCCGCAAGTGGCCAGCGTCGCCAGGCCAATCTGCAATACGATGGTACGGAGATAGATGTAGCGAGCAGTACCCCGGTCGCCCATGCCGATAAACTCGGCCATGTATTTCCGGGTCGTTGCGGGAATGCCCATCCCACCCAGGCTGCTGACCAGGTTGGCGATATAGGAGATATAGGCGAGATAGCCGTTCCGCTGCGGACCAAGATAGCGGTTGATCGCAATCGAAGTAACCAACAGAACAATGGCGTTGATTATGTTCTCGATGCTGAACCAGCCGGTGTTGCGGGCGATGGTCTTGGTGTTAGTCATATTGACAGGGACTCTGATCCAAGTAGTATGCGCAAACCATCCGCCTGCGCCACAATCTGTGCAGACTGCAAGCCGGCGGCGCGTGGCACGCCTCCGGCTGCCATCAAGACCTCATTGCCATCTAACCGAGTCCTTGCAGAGCAGTCCGCGCGTTCTTTGCATCCGGCGAGTCGGGCGCCAGAGAAATGGCCTTCTTCAAATGAGTTGCGGCATTGACCTTATCCCCCAGTTTGCCGAACACCATTCCCAGGTGATACTCCATAGCAGAGCTGTTCGGATCGGTCTTGACCGCGTCTTCCAGAAGATCGCGGGCAAATCCGTAAGTTCCCTTGTAATAGTAAGCCCACGCCAGGGTGTCCGCGGTGATCGGTGAAGCCGGCATGGCCTTCCGCGCAGTCTGGGCCAGCGTCAAAGCCACATCAACGTTTTCGCCATTCTGAAGCATCATATAGGCAAGATTGTTGGCTGCAATGGGCTGCGCCGGCTGGATTTGAAGAGCCTTCTTGTAGTAGTCCTCAGCCTTCTGCTTATCGCCAACCGACTCCTCGAGGGTTCCGAGAATGGCAAAGGCCGTGGCACTGGCGGGATGATCCTTGGACCACAACTGCCATGCGGCGATTGCACTTGCGGCCTGTCCGCGCTGCACCTGAATCTGCGCGTAGATGGCAACCGCCTCGCCGTCGTCGGGGTTCATCTCTATGGCTTTCTGCGCGGCGCCGGCCGCCTGATCGAAGTTCTTGCTTCGGGCCTGCAACTGAGCCAGCATGTCGTAAAATCCGCTGTTCTTCGGACTCTTGGCGATTTGCGCGTTCAGGCGATCCAAGGCCTGGGCCGGTTGCTTGATTGAGAGATCATAGCCAATCAGTTCGCGCATGGCGCCAATCGAATTGGGGTCATATTGCAGAGCCTGCTCCAGCAGCGACGTGCCTTCAGGGTATTTCTTTTGCGCGTAGCGAAGTTGGCCGAGCATCTGATAAGCCTGCGAGCTTGGCGGCGTGGCGCCGATTGCAGTCTTCAGGTCGGCCTCCGCTTTGTCCTGTTCGTTACGCGACAACTCCACTGCAGCGCGCCATACATAACCGCTGGGGTAACGAGGCGCGGCGGCAATTGTCTTGTCCGCCACATCGGACAGCAACGTCATATTGCCATGCTGGCTTGCCATGCGCGCAAGCTCCTCCTCCGCTTCCAATCCGGGCGGATTGAGTTGCGCCGCCTGACGAAGACTCGTTTCGGCCAGACCGCTATCGCCCTTGGCGAGCGCGGCCTTGCCCAGCCAAAATTGGATGAAAGCGTCCTTCGGGGCATCGTTGGCCGCACCCCGAAGGGCATTGATCGCATCGTCAGGCTTGCCGTTGTTGAGCAAAACAATTCCGTTCAGCACGGCGACCTGGGGATCCTTGCTATTCTTCTTCATCAGCTCGGAGACAACGCTTTGGGCGGTCCCATAATCCTTGACCTGAAGAAGAACACGGACGTATCCCTCCCGCACAGACAGATTCTTGGGATACTGCTGAGAAAGTCTTGCAAACTCCGCCTTGGCCTTGTCGATCTGCCCCGAGCTATCGTAGTAGTCCGCCAGCAGCCGCACTCCCCGAGGATCGTCCGCGAGATCGTTTGAAGCCTGGCGAAGCACTTCCTCAGCCCTTGCCTGATTGCCTTGCCTCAAAACAACCTGAGCAAGAGTCTCCCTGGCGCTCAGATTCTTTCGATCCGTAGCGACAGCACTCCAGCATATCTGCTCGGCATCCTGCAAACGGCCGCTCTTGATATAGAAAGCGGCGAGCAACAGCTTGGCGTTCACGGATTTTGGCTCGAGTGCGACCGACTTCTTCAATTCGCTCTCAACCATAGAACTATTCGCCGGATCGCCCATTTCAAGCAATGCAAGAGTCTCGTGAAGATCCGCCTTGTCGGGGGCGAGTTCCAGCGCGCGATGAATCTCAGTCAGGGCCAGATCCTGTTGTCCCCGCCTGGCCGCAATGCGCGAAAGCAACGAGTGAATATCGGCGTTGTTAGGCTGTGCCGCCAATACCGTGGCGGCCTGCGCCTGCGCCTCGTCGATCTTGCCCCCGGCAAGGAGCAAGTTTCCCAGATCGGTCCGCGCTTTGTAGTTCTCCGGCTGCAGGTACACCGTTCGTTGCAGTTCGCCGTAAGCGGCGCTCATCGCACCCATATGGAGATAAGTCTGCGACAGGGCGTAATGCGCATCGGCAAAGTTCTTGTCAATCTTCAAGGCGTTGGAAAACTGAATGGCAGCTTCCCTGTCCTTGCCAAGAGCGCTATACTTCTGGCCGCTTTCCAGATATTTATGCTTTCGGACGTTTGGATCGCGGAAGCATCCGGACAATATGGAAAGCGACAAAAAGAGAGTAACCACTGCAAGAGCAGCGCGGCCGTTCCGCGATCTCCTACTGCCATCGAAGCCGGATTGAAATGCCTTGAATCTGCTTTCCATCGTCGTCCATCCTTTCAGCTTGTCACTCGAGCGGCTACCATTTGAAGCCGCTGGCTTAGCCACGCCGCCGTTCCCTGCTCCATTCATGGCGCTCAGTCAGGGACAAATCGCGGCAGCAAGGGCGCAAGTTGCCCGGTGAATGTCTCGGCGCGTTTTCTAGCGGTCTCCACGTCATCGCTTGAAGAGATCGGCGTAATCACCCGGACAAGCGCCGCATCCGTTCGATTCAGCCGAATTGCATCAGCGACCATGTATATCTTTGCCATATATTCGTTTGCCACGCTACGCCCGTGCGCCTGGTACCAGTAGATAACGAACTGCCTCGCATCGCCGTTAGCAATAATGTATTCTCCGACACGGTGGGGCCTGCCATTTACGTCAATCAGATTGACGTATTTAGAAGACTCAAAGACCCAACCGGCTCCTGGCAAGCAATGCTTAGGAGAATGAATGGTTTGGCCGGTCCTCTGGGTGGGAAAATAGGCGATGAACAGACTGATCGGCAATGCCTGTGAGCCTTGGGTATAAATCCGCGAAAGAAAGTCTCCAGCCCCAAGAACATCAAGGGTCTGCTGGTCGAGTTGCTGATCGCTTCCAATCCGTCCCGCTATCTCGCTCGGAAACTGCGACAAGGCCTCGCTTGGGGGATTCCGATCGGCATTGGGGCGCGAATGAAGCAGGATCACTGTTCCGGCAAGCAGCAGGACCGAAGCCCAAAAGCGAAGGTTCTTCATGTCTGCCGCCTTTTGACCGGGAATAAACCCATTGTGCGGTGGACGAGATAAAGGCACCCTAGAGAAACCAAAAAGATGACCCAACCGGAGAACTCATGAAAAAAGCCCAGGGCTTTGTCTGGATCCCAGTACTGGACGCACAATCCGGTGCCGAGAATACGCACCGCGTTGGCTGCAATCGCGATCGGAATGCTGGCCAGAACGAGCAAGATTCTCCGCAAGACGGACTTTTCCATGAAGTACCCATAAAAGACCGACAGCGTGAACAGGCTCATCAAGGAGCGGATGCCGCTGCAGGCCTCTGCCACCTCCAGCTTCATCAAGGGAAGCTGGATGACATTGCCATCCCGCAGAACCGGCACGCCGAAGAGAGGAAGCAGGTCGCTGGCCAGCTTTGAAGCCAGGATCTGCAGCGGAAAGGTTATCTGGTTAAAGATTATTTCCGGAAGCGGAATCGCCAGCAACAAGACCGCCAGGGCGAAGCGCAACTCCTTCAGCAACTGCCATCCGCCGAAGCAAAGCACCAGGCCGGCCAGCAGGATGAGCAGAGAGACACGGGAGAGAAAGAGCTCGGATCCGTAGACCCCAAGGAGGAGGACGACAAGCGCGAAGGCCATAACGGCAATTCCGCTCCAGGCAGGGGCGATGATCGTCCCGAGAAGGATGCTTTTCTTATCCCACACCAAATACGCGGCAAACAGGGGCACCAGGAAGCCGTGAGAGTAATCGGGTATCTGCCACCAGTCGGTAGCCAGTTTCCCCAGCACCTGATAATAAACCGCCGCCACCAGCAGGCAGATCGTTGCCGAACCCAATAGAAACTGAGCGTTGGATAAGGGCCAGGAGCCTTGGGGCGCCGCAGAAGTCTGTATGTCTTGAGCCATTTTCTCCGTGATTGGATCCTCGATGATATCGATTCGCTCTTTCTCATACTAGCAATCGGAGTGCCGAAAGTGAAAGAATTCGATTCAGGGGAACTCCCCACGCATCTCCTTTCGTTGGGAAACCAACTTCCGGTGGTAGTGGAAAACGCTTTCCACTTTTCAGGACATTCGATGGCATACTTTTGCCCAATGGAAGGGAACATATCTGCTTTTCCCTTATCATCTCCCGTAGAGAAACGTCCAAAGGTGCCTATCTTCTACAGATAGCCGCCTTCTAGATCAGTCCCCCCGGTTTGGAACCTGCATTGCTATGGAAGGGTGGTACCCTGGCCCCTTATGGGAAGCATAGCAACCATCCACAACGCGAAACGGCAGGCCAAACAGAACCCCCCTATTGAGGCGAGGCTGCAGCGTGCGATTTTGCGGATAGCCGAGAGCGAATGTCCGGTCTTGATCTTGGGCGAACATGGCGCCGGGAAGCGATTCGTTGCCGGACAAATCCATGCACAGTCGTCTCTGTCCCGCTGCGAGTTCAAGGAGATCTGTTGCAGCGATGTCGACGCACAGGCACTACAGGCCGCTCTTTCTACCCATGGAACCGTCTATCTGGTTGAAATCACCGATCTTAGCCTTTTCATGCAAGAATTCCTCCTCAACACATACTTTCGCTCGGATCAGCCGCAAACCTGCCGTCTCCTTTGTGGTTCGAGCCGCGAACTTCTGGAGGAAGTCAAGTCGTGGCGGATGAGAGAAGATTTCTTCTACTTTGTCTCAGCCGTTACGCTTCGGATTCCCCCACTACGGTATCGGAAGTCCGAGATTCTCTCCATAGCAGATGAGCTTTTGACCCGGTACTCCAAGCAGTTCGACCGCCCCAAGCCGGTGCTTTGCAAGGAAAGCATCGAACACCTGATGGAGCACGCATGGCCCGGCAATCTGTCGGAACTTGAGACCGCGATCAAGACGTTCGTCGCCATTGGGGACCAGGCGATTTCTCTCGCCGCGATTAAAGCGGCGTCGCCATCGGGGAGGTCAAATGGGAGCCGCCGGCATATGCTCTTGAAGGAAGCCACGCGGGCCTCATCGATCCAGATCGAACGCCAGCTGATCTCCGAGGTTCTGGTTTCGACCGGCGGCAACCGGAAACGCGCCGCTGTCGACCTTGGCATCAGCTACAAGGCCCTGCTGTACAAACTGAAGCAGATCGAAACGGAAAACCAATCCGTGTCCTCGAAGAATGGAGTCGCAGTATGAAACCAAGAAGCCTCTTCATTGTGGCACTACTTGCTCCAGCGCTCTTCTGCCACGCTCAAGACAAGGCGCCCGCCAATCAGCCGGCTGCACAAAGCACGGTCAAACCGGCTTCGGCGGGCACATCCACGCCGGCCGCGCAGGACGCGGGCAAGCCGGCTCTGGCGGAAAGCTATGTCATCGGCGCGTCCGATGTTCTTGCGATCACTGTATTCAAAGAGCCTACCCTGTCGGGCAGCCTTCTTGTCCGGCCTGACGGCATGATCTCGATGCCGCTTCTCGGCGATGTCGAAGCCTCCGGCAAGACGCCCCTGCAATTGGCAGAGGAAGTTACGACCAAGCTGAAGAAGTACATACAGGATCCTAATGTCTCTGTCGTGCTGAGTCAGATCAACAGCAAGAAAGTTTTCCTGATTGGCGAAATCGCCAAGACGGGACCTGTGGACTTGACTCCCGGTATGACCTTGTTAGAGGCAATTGCCGCCGGCGGCGGGCTGACGCAATTCGCCAACTCGAGGAAGATGTACATTCTGCGCAACGAAAGCGGCAATCATCTGAAGATTCCCTTGCAATACAAGCAAGCACTGGATGGCTATGACGCCTTCAATCTCACTCTGAAACCGGGCGATACGATTGTCGTTCCGTAGGGCTGGCCAAATGAAACCGAGTTACACGCTCCTGGCAATGCTCTTCGCCGTCAGTGCCGCGGCAAGAGCGCAGGTTGAACCCGCGGCGACCGACGCAGCAGCGCTGCTGGCCGGCGGCACATTGCACTACGATCTGCGCTATTCGCAAACCGCACAGTTCTACGGCGGGCCCGAGGGCGACTTGCAGCGGAGCGTCGTGTCCGGAGAGGTGGCCTATTCAGGTTCCAAGGAAGCCCTCCCGTTCAATTTGACCTATTCAGGCGGCGATATGTGGACCATTTCCGGCACGTCCGAGGGATCTGGGGTGTTTCAGCATCTCTTGGTATCGCAAGGCTTTCTTAGGCGCAAGTGGTCGTTCACCGTCAGCGACAATGTGAGCTATCTTCCGCAGGCGGCGACGACGGGATTCTCGGGAATTCCTGGAGTGGGAATTCTGCCTGGATCGCCCGGCGAGCCGACTCAGCCGATCCTGACGCTGAACACGCGGAGCATCAACAACGCAGTGAGCCCGGATTTCACCTATAACCTGGACTACGCAACCAAGGTCAGCATCGGCGGCAGCTACGGAATTCTGCGATTCCCGGACGGCAACGGCCTGGAAGTCGATTCGATGCAGGTGGCCCCACAAGTCGAAAGGCGACTGGACGCACTCAACTCGCTTACGGGTCAATACGTCTTTTCCCGCTTTACCTATACTCAATTTGCGTTCGCCATGGAAACTCAATCCGCGCTTTTCGGCTACCAGCGCACTTGGAGCCGGCGGTTCAAGACGACCTTCGCCCTCGGGCCGGAGTGGGTCCGCAGTTCCGACAGCGCGGCAATTCCCTCATCGACTCATCTCACAGCGAATGCGAATGCCAGCTACGAGGCCAGGTCGACGACGGTCACGCTTTCCTACTCACAAGCATCCACTGGGGGCGCGGGGGTGACTACGGAGCCCGGAACGCACATCCAGGATGTCAACGGGGCGTTCTCGCGGCAGTTCGGAAGGAATCTGACGATAACCGCTACCGGCACGTACATGCGCACACAGGGATTGCTAAACGGTGGTTCCATCAACGGAGTGTTTGGCGGTGTGGCGGCAACGCGCCAGCTCGGCCGGTACATCTCCGTATTCGCGAACTACACGGCAATCAAACAGTCGTCGAGCGCCGCGCTTCCAACGAATGCCATCAGTGGATTATCGCAGGTGGCCGCTTTCGGAGTCGGTTACTCTCCGCGCGAAATTCACCTCAAGAAGTAACTAATCAAGGAGGCCTATGCTCGGGCATCGGGAACTGACAATGCAGGACTACGCAGGGATGTTGAAGCGGCGATTCCGGCTGATTTTAGCTTCCACGGTTCTGCTCCTGGGGATCGGTTTCGGAATCACATTCATCATCCCCCCGCAGTACACCTCGCAGACGCTGGTGCTCATCGAGCAGCAAAAGGTTCCCGAGGACTATGTCAAACCCGTTGTCGATGAAGATCTGGGCGCGCGTTTGGCGTCGATGAAGGAACAGATCATGAGCCGCTCGCGCATACAACCGATCATCGAGCGATTTGGCCTGTACCCCGGCGGCAAATACACAATGGACGACCGCATCCAGTTGACGCAGAAGGCGATTGGGATCAACCCGATCCGCTCGGACCAGTCCCATGGGATGCCAGGCTTTTTTATCTCGTTCAAGGCGCAGGACGCGCATACTGCCCAGCAGGTGTGCGGCGAGATCACATCGCTCTTTGTCAGCGCGAATCTCACTGCGCGCGAGGATTCGGCAGAAGGCACGACCGACTTCTTGAAGCAGCAGCTTGAGGACTCAAAAAGAAACCTCGACGAACAGGACGCAAAACTTGCCGCCTTTGAGCAAAGGAATATCGGCAAGCTTCCGGGGCAGACACTTCATCTCGGGGACATGGCCCTTGCCATGGGCAGCCCAAACGAAAGTACGCTTCAGGCGCTCACCTCCCAGCTGGACGCGACGACCCAGGCGCTGAATCGCTTACAAGAAAACGATACCCTTCTTAAAGCTGTGATTTCCCAGCAGACGCAGGTTTCATCAAGCGTGGACCCGGCCTCGGGGACATCCGAGGATGCCCTGAAAACCGAGCTCAAGGATGCACTCCAGCAGCAACAGCAATTGGAAACTCAGTACACGCCGGATTATCCGGACGTGGTTGCCATCAAGCGCAAGATTGCCGGCCTGCGGGCAGAGATCGCTCACGCTTCGGTCGAACCCGTGAAGGGATCGGCCCCGGTCAGTAATCACGACTCGGTGCAGCTTCTGGAACTCAAAGCCCGGCTTCACGCGGGGAGTGAGGCCATGACCGAAGCCAAGCAGAAACAGGCTCAACTCGAACAGCAGATTCGCAGCTACGAGGCGAAGATCGAGGCCAGCCCCCTGGTCGAGGAAGAGTACAAGCAGGTCACCCGCGATCATGAGACGGCTTTGCAGTTCTACAACACTCTGCTGACCAAGATGAATGAATCGTCCATGGCAACCGCTCTGGAACACCGCCAGCAGGGCGAACAGTTCCGCGTAATGGACGCTCCAAACCTCCCGGACGAGCCCACCTTCCCGAACCGTCTCATATTCTCCGGTGGCGGCTTAGCATCCGGCCTTATTCTGGGCCTGCTTCTTGCCGCGTTGCTGGAGTATCGCGATACTTCCGTGCGCAACGAGAGGGACATTTGGGCTTTTACCAAGCTGCCGACGCTGGCCGTCGTCTCCTACATCGCCGATTTAGGCGCCCCCCGCGAAGCCCGAAAGCGCGGGAGACTCTTCTCTCGATTCACAAAACCCATTGAAAGCGCGCGCGGATAACTATGTACAGATCCTTTTTTGGCCTTCGCGCCCTTCCTTTCGGAGCCAGTCCAGATCCGCGGTTTCTCTTTCTGAGGCCGCAGATCAGAGAGGCGCTTGCCTGCCTGCAATACGGCATCGCGGCGCGCAAGGGATTTGTGGTAATGACGGGAGAGGTAGGAACAGGAAAGACGACCCTTCTTAAGACCGTCCTGGGCACCTTCGCCAAGGGACGCATTGCGACGGCCTTCGTCTTCAATCCTCGGCTCGATGTACTCGATTTTTTTGAGTTCGTGCTCACGGACTTTGGCATTCCGCCCAAGACGCGGACCAAGTCGGGCATGCTGTTGCAGTTGAATAGCTGGCTCATCGAGCGCTATCGAGCTCAGCAGTTGACCGCCATCGTGGTCGATGAAGCGCAGAATCTCTCCTGGGAACTTCTCGAAGAGATTCGCTTGCTGACCAATCTCGAAACCTCATCCGAGAGGCTGGTGCAGATTGTCCTTTCAGGCCAGCCCGAGCTCGAGGAGAGACTTCACCACCCCAGCGTTCGCCAGCTTCGCCAGCGCATTTCTCTGTGGTGCAAGACGCAGCCGTTGAGCGCCGAAGAGACGCAGGCCTACATTGCCGAGAGATTGCGCATCGCCGGAGCAAGCCAGCCGGTTCTGCTGCCCGAAGCGGCCGAGCTTGTCCATTTCTACTCGAAAGGCATTCCCCGCATCGTCAATCTGATATGCGAACATGCCTTGATCAGCGCTTATGCGGAACAGATCAGGCCGATTCCAGCGTATATCGTTGAGTCGGTCGGCCTGGAACTCGACCTCGTCCAGCATCCTTTCACAATCTCGCCATCGGCTATGCAGGGTTTAATGGAGCGTAATCGTCATGCAAACGTGCCCGACGCCGCTTCCTCCACCATCGAGCACGCCGATTCACTGAAGGAACGTGAAATATGAGCCGTATATACGATGCGCTTCAAAGAGCCGATCTTGAGCGGAGAGCCGCGCAAGAGCCGGAAGTCGCGGAGATTCATGAGCCGTTCGTTGCCCCCGGCGCCGAGGATCTGCCCTCGGCCAAGGCCGGCCTCACCCTCGAGAACATCGCCCGGCATCCATGGAACCCATCCATGGCCTCCCTGCCGACGCTGACCGACGGCGGCGAAAGCATCGAGCAGTTTCGCGCTCTTCGATCGCATCTCTACCAGTTCCTGGATCAGGGCCCGCTCAAGACGATCCTGATAAGCAGCGGCATGCCCGCGGAGGGCAAGAGTTTTGTCGCGGCAAATCTGGCCATGAGCCTGGCGCGCAACGAGGCTCACCGCATTCTGCTCATCGACGCCGATCTGCGCGGCCCATCGCTCCAGAACATGCTCGGAGCTCCCAGAATGCCCGGCCTCACTGAATATCTGGCCGGCGCGGCGGAGGCGATGGACATCCTTCAGCGCAACCAGGCTTCCCGGAACGATGAATCCGGCATCGAAGTGAGCATCCCCAATCTCACCTTTATCCCCGCAGGCGCGGGCGGCGAAAAATCTTCGGAACTCGTTGCCAATCACCGCATCGAAGAGCTGATAGCAACCCTTGCGCCGCACTTCGACTGGATTCTGATCGACTCCCCGCCGGTCCTCGCGTTTGCGGACGCAATCGACCTTGCCCGCGCCGCCGATGCAGTGCTGCTCGTTGCCCGCGGAGCAAGCACACCTTTCGATGTCGCGCAACGAGCGCAGGCTGCCTTCAGCAACGCGCGCATCCTCGGCTTCGTGCTGAATGCCGTCAAGGACGCTCCCCGCAACACGTCTTATTATTACGGCTATAAAGACGGCGGATCGTATTGGCGAAAGGATAAGCGGCGACAGGGATGATCAGACTTTTCAATGTTTACTATCCGACCCGGACGCTGGCGCTGTTCTTTTGCGAAGTGCTTCTTGTTGGGGGAACGTTCTTGTTGGCCGCAACATGCACGTTCCTCATAAGGCCGGATGGATACATCGAACTGATCAATGCTCTGATCTATGAGAACGGCTTGCTGAAGATCGCGGGCATTACCGCCTTCACCCTGCTTCTCACGTATTACTTCGACCTGTATGGGCCGCGGCGCATGTCGGAGAACCTGGAGATCTACTTTCGCCTTTTGCTCGTTCTCGGCGTTCTATCCTTTGTTCTCGCGGGATTCGACTTTCTTTTTCCGGATTTGGCTATCGGTCCTTATGTCTTTGTCGCCGGCGTCCCCTTCCTGACGATTGTTCTCGTCGTCTGGCGCTGGGCTTATGAGCGGATCATCGGCCTTCCCATGTTCCGCGAACGCGTCTACATTTTGGGATGCGGCCAGCGGGCTCGCACAATGGTTGAAACATTGCGCGCAAGCCGCGATGCGGGAATGGAAGTTGTCGGTTGGAAAGGCGAAAGCGAGGCTCATGGGCAGCGCGACCGCTTCGCCGCGGACCTTCGTGGTTTCCGCAACCAGAGGCCACGCATTGACCGTGTCATCGTTGCCATGGAAGACCGTCGCGGATCGATGCCTGTTCGAGAGTTGCTCGACCTGCGCATCCGCGGCGTTGTCATAGAGAATTCCAGCGCGCTGATGGAGCGGCTCTCGGGCAAATTGCCGCTCGACGGGCTCGATCCGAGCACTCTCATTTTCACTGAGGGCTTCCGCATGAGCACGTCGCAGCAGCTCTTGCGGCGTATTCTCTCGTTTGCAGTCTCCTTTCTGGCGCTGACGATCTGCTTGCCGTTTATCCCATTGATCGTTCTTGCTGTGCGCCTGTCTTCGCCGGGGCCCATCTTTTTTAGCCAGACACGGGTTGGGAAGCGCGGGCGTCTGTTTACCGCTTACAAGTTCCGAACCATGCGGAAGGATGCCGAATCGCAAGGAGCGGTGTGGGCTACCAGAGACGATCCACGCGTCACGCCGATCGGCAGGTTCATGCGCAGCACCAGGCTCGACGAGATTCCGCAGCTTTGGAACGTCCTTCGGGGAGAGATGGCCTTTGTCGGTCCTCGTCCCGAGCGCCCGGAGTTTGTGCAGTGGCTTAGCGACGAAATTCCCTTTTACGACCTCCGGCACATGATTCGCCCAGGCATTACGGGCTGGGCGCAGGTGCGCTACCGATACGGGGCAAGCCTGGAGGAGACCAAGCGCAAGCTTGAATACGACCTCTACTACATCAAGCATCAGTCGCTTGGCCTTGACCTGCTCATCATGTTTGAGACCATTAAAACGATCATTCTGCGGAGAGGCGCGCAGTGAGAATCATCTTCTGGCTGTCGATGCTTGGCATTCTCTACACCTACGCGGGATACCCCGCGGTGATGTGGACCTTAGCGCGGCTGCGGCCGCGGCCCTGGCTGGCCGGCCCGATCTCTCCCAGCGTTAGCATTGTGCTCGCGGTGCATAACGGCGCGGCGATGCTCCCGCGCCAGATCGAGCGCCTGCTCGCCCTGGACTATCCCAACATTGAAGAGATCGTTATCGTCTCGGATGGCTCAACCGACGGTACGGCGGAACTGCTTGCTCGCCAGCACCATCCACGGCTCAAGACCATTGTTCTAAATGAGCACTGCGGCAAGGCGGTTGCCGTCAACGCCGGCGTGGCCAAGGCAACGGCAGACATCATCCTGTTTGTCGATATCCGGCCGGAGATTGCTTCCGGCGCGATTCAGCAGCTTGTGAGCAACTTCGCCGACCCCAAGGTTGGCTGCGTGGCCGGCGAACTGATTCTGCGCAAGGAACTTCAAGATGCCGCCTCCGCGGCCGTCAGCGGATTTTATTGGCGATATGAGAAATGGATCAGGACGTGCGAGTCCATTTGCGGTTCCCCGGTTGGCGTCTATGGGGGGTTCTACGCGATTCGCCGCGAACTCGCAGTGCCGCAGCCGCCCGGAATGATCCTGGATGACATGTTTCAGCCGCTCTCGATCATCCGCCAGGGCTACCGTTCCGTCCTCGATCCGAAAGCCTACGTTTACGATAGCTGGCCATCGAAAATCGAAGAGGAGTTTCATCGCAAAGTGCGCACACTCGCGGGAAACTTCCAGCTTTTCCAACTCGCGCCCTGGACGCTGAGCCCCCGGAATCCAGTTCTCTTTCAACTTGTTTCGCACAAGATCATGCGCCTCGTAGTGCCCTACCTGTTGGTGCTGCTGCTTGTCTCCGCGCTGGCGCTTTCGCGCGGCTCGCTCATCTATGCGGCAGTTGCCGCCTTTCAGATTGCTGGCTGGACCCTTGCAATCGCCGCCCTGCGCTACAGGATTCCCGTGCTGCATCGTATCGCGGCTCCAGCCAGCGCGCTGCTCGTACTCAAAGCGGCCGCCGTCGTCGGGCTCTACAGATTTCTCTTCACGCGCGGTCCGCTTTGGAAGATATGGAATTCAAATCGGCCTTCAGCAAGGGCTACAATTCTTGAAGCGGGGAACTCCGCGCCGCCGGAGTCCTTGGCAACTGCCTCGGGAGATGACCGAGCGTAGAGTTCTTGCGATAATGCGGATCGACGAGAGGAGCATCACGCCGTCATGAACCAATCCAAGCTGATGATTGTTTCCATCCTGGGAATCGGAGCCATCGTGACGGGCTATGGCCTTCACAACCACATTGTCAAGGTCAAGGCGGCCAAGCTGGAGCACGCCGCCGCGCCCGCGGCCTACTTCCCTCCAGGGGCCATCTGGACACAGGACGTGAGCCGCGCGCCCGTCGATCCTCAATCCTCGGCCATCATTGCCTGGCTAGCGGATGCGGGCGGTTGGGGACACGGCAGGATGCAAGTTGACTTTGGCCTCCGCGTTATGCAGGCCGACGCCAACACGCCGTTTATCCCCTTTCGCAAAGGCGCAGCGTTCTACACCGCGGATTCCGACCTGGTCTCCACCTTCCCTCTTCCGGCCAAAGGCGGCATCGAAGCGCAGCCGGGCTATCAGTGCAACATCGACCAGGACGACTGCCACCTGATCGTAGTGGACCGAAGTCACGGCAAACTTTACGAAGCCTACCAAGCCAACGTCGCCGATGGCGTCCTGACCGCGACTGATTTAGCGGTGTGGGATCTCAATCGAGTCTACCCGCCCTCCGGACGGGGCGATCAATGCACAAGCACCGACGCCGCGGGCCTTCCCATCGCTCCGCTGCTGTTTACCGCCGATGAACTGGCCGTTGGCAGCATCAACCACGCAATCCGCTTTATCCTTCCCAATCCGCGCATCCGCGCGCACGTATTCGTGCATCCCGCAACTCACGCGGGCGCTCCGCGCGGGCCGATTACCGCCCCGCCAATGGGCGCGCATTTTCGCCTGAAGGCTTCGTTTGACATGTCTAAACTTACGCCGGCAGCGCAGGTTGTCGCGCGAGCCATGCAGAAATACGGCATGTTCCTCTCCGATGGAGGAAATATCGCCCTTACGGCACAGAACGACGCGGACACGAAAGCAAAGTATGCGGATATAGATTTCGACTCTCACGACTTGCAGGATATTAAGGTAACGGACTTTGAAGTCCTCGATTTGGGAACTCCCATCCGATTGACAGATGACTGTGTGCGGAATCCATGAAACGGAAAGTAGCAGCCCCCGCGGTTATTGACCTGGATGGAAGGGAATCGCAGTACCAATCTAATAGTGGAATCCGGATGATTCGGTTGCCCTAGCCGCGATGGAGATTAAAGCGAAGGCCTTGACCGGCCGGTCCATTCCGACACGAACGAATCGTTGGAATGAATCTATGGAAGAAAATGGGGCAATTTCATGAAGCAAGGTAGAGCGGTGATCATCGGGGCAGGCCCTGCCGGACTGACTGCCGCGCTCGAACTCCAGCGCAGCACGGAAATCAAGCCCATTCTGCTTGAGGCCAGCCACGAAATAGGCGGGATCTCGCGGACCGTACGCTACAAGGGCAACCGCATGGACATTGGCGGCCATCGCTTCTTCTCGAAGTCGGACCGCGTGATGCGGTGGTGGCTCGATCTGATGCCTGTCGAAGCCGGCACGGGCGAGGAAGGCCAACTCCGCTACCAAGGCCAGCAGCGCGGCTTGCCCTCGTCAAGCATGGCGCCCGATCCTCAAACGGCGGACCGGGTTATGCTGGTCCGCACGCGCAAGAGCCGCATCTATTTTCTGCGCCGCTTCTTTGACTATCCGATCAGCCTGACCGCCGCAACGTTCAGGAATATGGGCCTGGTTCGCACCGTTCGCTGCGGAGTCAGTTATATGCGTTCGGCGCTGCTTCCACAGCGCGAGGAGCGCTCGCTCGAGGACTTCATCATCAACCGCTTTGGCAAACAGCTTTACCTCACCTTTTTCAAATCGTATACAGAGAAAGTCTGGGGCGTGCCGTGCCGTGAGATCAGCGCCGAATGGGGCGCCCAGCGCATCAAGGGGCTTTCATTGAAAGGCGTGGTGACGCACTTCCTCAAGAAGACGTTTGGCTCGAAGCAGTCCGGCGACATAGCTCAGAAGAAGACCGAGACTTCGCTGATCGAGAAATTTCTCTATCCCAAGTTCGGCCCCGGCCAGCTCTGGGAACATGTTGCCGGACTGGTTCGCCAGGGCGGCGGCGAAATTCATTTCGGAGTCCAGATCGACCACATTCATCTGAATGGCAACAAAGTGGAATTCGTAGAAGGCTTGAATGACGCGGGGGAGCGAGTTACTTATGCAGGCGAGTACTTCTTCTCAACCATGCCTGTCCGCGATCTGATTCGCGCCATTTCCACTCCGGTTCCCGCCGAAGTTAGCGAAGTTAGCGAAGGACTCATGTATCGCGATTTCATTACAGTCGGCTTGCTCGCCAGCAAGCTAAGCGTGACCGAGAAGGACGGCGGCGCGCTCAAGGACAATTGGATCTATATCCAGGAGCCCGACGTGATTGTTGGCCGCCTGCAAATCTTCAATAACTGGAGCTCATGGCTGGTGGGAAGCCCGGATAAAGTCTGGATTGGCCTGGAATACTTTTGCAACGATACCGACCCTCTATGGAAGCTCAGCGACGATGAGATGGCCAAGTTTGCTGTCGGAGAAGTGGCCAAAATCGGCATCCTCAAGGCCGAGGATGTCGAGGATACCCATGTGGTCCGCGTTCCCAAGACCTATCCGGCGTATTTTGGCAGCTACGGACGCTTCAATGTTATTCGCGATTACCTTGACAGCTTTGAGAATCTATTTCTGGTCGGACGCAACGGCATGCACAAGTACAACAACCAGGACCACTCCATGCTGACCGCCATGACCGCAGTCGAAAACATCGTCAACGGCGTCACCGCTAAAGATAACATCTGGGCTATTAACACGGAGATGGAGTATCACGAAGAAAAGGCGGCGAAGTGAGCTTTATCTCCTATCCATCCACCCCTGAGCCATCGATCTTGCCTTATGGCACTTCCTGTCGAACCTGTCGCTTGTTGCTATGGTTGTCTTAGGGTTGCGCGCCGTACCCGCGTGGTGGTTCGATAGAGGTCCATGTAGGCATCGGCCATAGCTTCCAGCGTAAATCGCGAATGGAATGCCTCTTCCGCGTTCATCGAGAATTGAACCCGCTCCGCATCGTTGGCTGCCATCCGAAGAATTGCGGCTGCCATCCCGGCAGGATCGGTTAACGGCACCGTAAACCCCGCTTGGGCAATCCGGACAACTTCCGCCATCCCTCCGACGTCGGTAACGACTGCCGGGAGTCCGAGCGAAAAGGCTTGCAGGAGCGACATGGGCAACCCCTCTGACTTCGACGACATGATGAAGGCGTCGGCTGCTGAAAAGAACGGCGCAACATCAAGCTGCTGCCCCCAGAACGTTACCTGCGAAGCGATGCCCAACTCCGTGGCCTGACGTTGCAGGGTCTCGCGTTCACTCCCGTCCCCTACCATCCAAAGCCGTAGGCCCGGCATAGAGGAAAGCGCTGCGCGAAAGGCATTGAGCAGCAGCGGATGATTCTTGACGGGAGCAAGCCTGCCCACGTAGACGAACGTGAATCCGCTCTTCTTTGGCTGCTGTTCCCGCGCCACTCGCTCAATCGGGAGCGCGCCGTTGTATACGCGTACAATCTTTCGCGCCGGTGCACTGTGAATGCTCTTCATATTGTGCGTGGTTGCGTCGCAGATGCCAACGATCCAGTCGCAACAGGTAGCGGCAAGGGCATATTTCAGCTCCACGACCACGCGGCGCGGTGGGGCCACCAAGCTATGCCGGGTCGAAACGATGGCAGGTACGCCCGCCATTCTGGCCGCCATAGCCGCATATGCTGTCGGCGTCGGGTTATGAAGATGGACTGCATCCGGCTTCAACTCTTTGAATATTTGGACGAAATTTCGCGCGGAGTCTGACAAGTGCCGTCCCACGTTCGGAAGCACGTTGAAGCCCTCCGCTCGCAACCGCTCACCGAGTGGGCCAAGAGCCCCAACCGCATAGATGCATGGGTCGTGCCCCTGTTGCCGCTGTAAACGGCACATCTGCGAGACAAGCGTCTCCGCGCCACCAACTTCCATGCTGTCTACTATATGTGCAATCTTCATTCAGGTTGCCTGAACCTCCGACAGCGGTATCCGGTCAGAATTCTGTTCTGGTATTCAAATGGTAACTTCTCGATACTCTTGAATCAGTGCATCACGTTCAGAATTCGGACCATGATGTACATCAGCAGCACCAATACGACCGAAAAAACGCCCGCGTATGGCAGTACGCGAGCTAGACGAAGCCGAGGAGCGGTCATACCCCGTTGCAAAGCCATCTGGTAAACCACTTCTACCATGCCTCCCAACAGAAACAATGTCAGAACAAAGGCGCGGGAAAGAAACCACGCTGCAACCAGTAAGCCTGTAAGCGACAAGACCAGCAAGCGTCCCAGTCTATTGATCTCCGCCTTGTCGATTGCATCGGCGCTTGTCGGCGCCTGCGGAAAAAGCCCCGATTCTACGATGATCGGCTCTGCTTCAGCCACCTTCGCCGGCGAAGCAATGACCATGGCGTCCCTCACCGTTGGAAGCAGAAACATGGTCCAAAAATACAACCCGAAGAAGCCGAGCTCGGCCGCGCAGACTACGATCGAATTATGCGCGGTCTGACCAACCTTGTCCGACATTTGGCCGAAGCCTACACCGAAGAATGGATGCGCCTTCAGCAGTCCGAGGCCGTCACCCCAAAGAGCCATGCGGTCTGAACCTGCATTGGCTGAAATCTCCCGGCCCCCGGTGAAGTTCAGGGCAGATGCCGCGATGAACACGGCGCCCGCCACAAACAGCGAAGGCAGTGCCCCAATGCGCCGCCATGCCGAAACGACAGCCACCGCCATCAAAGCCACGAGGGCGCCACGCGAGTGCGTCAGAAACATTCCGAACAGCAAGGCGCAAACCGGCAATATCACAAATGCGAAGTTCCGAAACATTCTCTTCTTGCGCCAGAAAATAAATACCAGCGGAATCACGCAGACAATCAATTGAGCGAAATCGTTCGGGTCGTTAATTTCTCCCAATCCCCTCAGCCGATAGATCCACTCGCCTGCGGAGTTCAGCATTGGAAGAAGGTAAGGGTGCTCGAAATTCCATAACTGCCGATTAACGCCCCCTGTGGACTCTGCCAAGGGAGGGCCGCTCCGCGGGATCTCGCGGAGCAGGTCAAAATACCCGTTCCCAATCACAAACAGGCAGACGACCAGCAACATAAGAACAAGGATTTGCAAGTGAGTCCGAGTCTTGCAATGCAGGCAGACTAGCAAATATGCGAAGGCATTCGGAATGAATACCAAAATCTCCTGTACTGCGCCGCCAGGCCACCTCATCCCAATGAGCATTGACAAGACAACGGCCAATGCCAACCCAATCAAGGCCAGAGACTGTGGCGTCTTCAGAATGAATGATTTTATGAGCGCGGGCACAGAGACGAATAAAGCCAGCACCGCTAGAATCAGCTCAATACGAAAAGGCGCGAGTGGCCCGAACAGGGTAGTCGGCGTGAGGTAGTTCGTAACGAAATAGAGAACGCTTAAAACAAAGCCCATGGTGAACAGCCTTAGCGAAGAGTGTTTCACAATCAGGATAACCGATACGCCTGTGACGAACCCCCACTTTGCGCGGCCACAAAAGAATGAAACCGGCGACCGGACTGGCGATATAGGGACGGATTGAAAGCAGGCCATAGCGGCGGAAACTGGCGACCGGGCAAGGATTGGAAAGAGGGGGTATGTGGTTGAAATCCTACGCAGGCGTCTTCAGGGATTCCTGCCGGTAATGGGAACTGCTTTTCAAGAACCTGCTCTCGACCAAGCGCCACATAAGTAAACTTGCCAGGGCAATCAGCGAAAGGCTGACAACTAGGAAAATCGCCGGGCTCTGTTTTGCGAGGCCCAATGCAATCAGGGTCTGCAATACGGGCCAATGAACAATATATACACCATACGAGAAATCGCCGAACCTCGAAAAGTTTCCGAAATAGCGCCAGAAGCCGAAGACGAGCACGATCCCCGATATCCAGAAGACGTCGAGGGCGCCCGCCGTAAGAAATTGGTCGAGAATAAACAAGCCTGCGGTAATGCATAAAATAACCCCGAAGTGCAATTTCAGTTGATCGAAATACAGAAGCAGCAAGATGCCCGCGCTGAAATACACGAGTTGTGCTGGAAACTGCGCCTCTAACTGCGAATAGATGCCGCGAGACTGGTCCAATGAGAAAAGACTCCGCGAATGGTCCATCGAAGCAAGAAATGCGAACCCATACTTCCATATGCAAGAAAAGCAAAAGATTGCTCCAATGATCTTCTTGGTTCCAAAGCGGCTGCAAAGGTAATGGATGACGGGCACGAACAAATAGAACGCGACTTCAATCTTGAGCGTCCACAACGCGCCATTTACGGCCGGGATGCCGTTCGAATTGAATACCCCAGGCAGCGTGGGCGCAAGGAAATTGAGAAATACGAGATTCGCGCCAAGGTACTTCCAGAATCCAGATCCGAAGTATTGCGCCAAAGACAGGGTGCTCAAAGGCCAAAGCGCCATTGCCGCAAGAACAACAACTGTAAAGTAAGCCGGGTAAATGCGCCTGACCCGCTTTTCCATATAGGAGCCAATGGAAGAGGACTGGGTATAACTGCGATAAATAAGCAGCCCGCTGATGACGAAAAACGATTTCACGGCAAAATGCGGAGAAAGGTACCTGCCAAAAGCGGAGAAGGCTAAGATGCCAGTCAGCGCGTAGACATGAAACAAGGCAACAATGGACGCCAAGATCAAGCGTAGGCAATCCAGATTGTTGCTTCTAAAGTCTGTGCCTCCTCTCACTTTGACGTCTCCCAAGATTCCGAAAAATGGCCGTGAATTGCCGCTGCCCGCTGCGGGCCGCCTAAGCGCCATTCTCCGATATTAATAGATTGGACCGAGACAAACCAGCACTTTCGCTCTGGATCGCTTGGCCGTTCGAGCAACAAATCGCGAGTTGCGGCTGGGGAACTCTCCTCGAAGTCTTTGATACCGAAAGGAAGCGTACTCTATACTCTAGATTCGTTGATTTGATCGCTGCGCATCCTGCCAGGCCGGCCAATGCGCGCAAGGGGAACATCCATTCCATGAAGATCACTCGACACGCGGAAATCTGGCTGTTGCCCTATTTGAGGGATCGTCTGCGGAAAGTTGTTCGGGCGTCAAAGCCGAGGCGCGCCTGGGTTGCCATCACCGATCACTACGAACCGCTGGGAATGGGGGCATCTCATGAGACTGCGGTCGAGCGGGTTGATAGGTGGCACGACAAGTGGCCGCGCATCGCCGAGGACGCTCCCAGGGATGCGGCTGGCCAGCGCCCGCAGTACAGCTTCTTTTACCCTCAGGAAGAGTACCGGCACGATCTGCTCGAGGGCTTAGCGTCGATTGTGCGCCTTGGCGTCGGCGATGTCGAAGTACATCTGCATCACGACAACGAACAGCGCGACTCCTTCATCCAAAAAGTCACAGAGTATTGCCGCCGCCTGACGGATGATCACGGCCTGCTTCGCCAGCAGGATGGCCGCACAGTCTTCGGCTTCATCCATGGCAACTGGGCGCTCGACAACTCGCTCCCGGATGGAAAGTGGTGCGGCCTAAACGGGGAGATCGCCCTGCTGCGCGATCTTGGCTGCTACGCCGATTTCACCATGCCCTCTCTTCCCTCGGCGAGCCAGGGGCGCGTGGTGAACCAAATCTACTGGTGTACAAGCAATCCCGACAATCGGCCACGATCCTTCGATCGCGGGATTGAGGCCAGCGAAGGCGGCGGAAAGCGCGGCGACCTGCTGATGATCACGGGTCCGCTCGGCCTCCGCTTCGGCGAACGGCTGCTGCCGCGCATTGAAACCGGGGAGATCGCGGGCAACGATCCGCCGTCGCCCTTGCGGGTACGCCGGTGGTTCGATCTGGCGCCCACTATTGGCGACGATCTCTTTCTCAAGCTCCATACCCACGGCGCGCAGGAGAGAAACCTCGAGCCACTGCTCAACGGAGGGCTCGGCAACTTGTTTGGCTGGCTCGCGGAGGAGGCGGATCGAAGAGGCATCGATATCCATTGGGCCACGGCCTGGCAGATGTACCAGGCTGCCGCAGCCCTGATACATGGCAGCTAATCGGTCTCCCAAATGGGTCAATGATGGGTTAAGGTAACGAAGGGAACTCAGGATGCACGTGCTGCATGTAGTTGGCGCAAGGCCGAACTTTATGAAAGCGGCACCCGTCTATCGCGCGCTGGCCAGCCGAGGCCACGAGCAGACGCTGGTGCATACCGGCCAGCACTACGACGCGCTGATGTCGGATATCTTCTTTAAGACGTTAGAGATTCCGGCCCCAGACGAAAACCTCAACCTCGGTTCGGGGTCTCATGCGCAGCAAACCGCGGCGATCATGAGCCGCTTCGAGCCGGTGGTGCTGGCCCGCCAGCCGGAGATCGTGCTGGTCTATGGCGACGTGAATTCAACCGTCGCCGCCGCGCTGGTTTGCGCCAAGCTCGGAGTACGCGTAGGGCACGTCGAGTCGGGGCTGCGCTCCTTTGACCGCACGATGCCGGAGGAGATCAACCGCCTGGTGACCGACCAGCTCGCGGACCTTCTCTTCACTCCATCGGCAGACGGCGATGAAAACCTGGCGCGCGAGGGCATCGCCAAGAAAAAAATCTTCCTGGTCGGCAACGTTATGATCGATACATTGATCCAATTCCTGCCGAAAGCCGACGAAATCTTTCCCCGGCTAAAGGCGGAGCTTTCCCTGGGTTCTTATGGATTGGTAACCCTTCATCGCCCTTCAAACGTCGATGACGAGGCAGCCTTCCTGCCGATGCTGCAAGCAATTGACGATTTGAGCCGTGAACTGCCGCTGATCTTTCCCGTCCATCCACGCACACGCCAGAGGTGGGCGGCGCAACTCGATCGGTGCAATCCCAATCTGCGCGCCATTGAGCCGTTGGGCTACCTTGAGTTTCTCGCGTTGCAGAAGAACGCCACGGTTGTCATTACCGACTCGGGCGGCATTCAGGAGGAAACTACCTATCTGGGAACGCCGTGCCTCACAATGCGCGAGAACACCGAGCGCCCGATCACCATTACGCTGGGTACGAATCTTCTGGTCGGGCGCGATTGGGAGCTGCTCCGCAAAGGCTTTTATGTGGCGCTGAACGGTCCTCGCAAACAGACTGCCCCACCGCCGCTCTGGGACGGCAAGGCATCGGAGCGGATCGCCGAGATTCTTACCCGGCATGGTCTCTAGATCAACACATTCGGGGCGCAATATGGTACTCGATAGGAGAGGCAAAGGCTTTGACAGACCAAAAAGCGCGTTCGATACTCTATTCCGTTCCCGCGAGAAGGAACGGTTTTGCTGAGGCCACCGGATGAGTGACTTGAATGTATTGCTAATAACCTACTCGTTTCCTCCCGCCGGCGGCGTGGGAGTCATGCGCGCCGCAAGCCTTGCGCGCTACTTGCCCGCGGAGGGGATCCGGCTCGATGTGCTGACCGCGCGCAATGCGTCAACGGTAGGATACGATTCCGCGCTCCTCAAGGAGATTCCCGCCGAAGTCAAGGTTCACCGGACCCTCACGCTTGATCTCCCCTTTGGCTTCAAGAAGTGGGTCAAGAAGCTCATCACCGGAGGGAAACCCGTCAAGGATCGCGCATCGGGCGCCGCCCCGGCTGGCAAGCTAAACTTCCTTAAGAGGGCTATGCAAGATGCTCTGCTGCCCGACCCGCAGGTAACTTGGCTTCCAGTGCTTACACGCTTCGCCCGCTACATTGTGAAGAAGCGAGAGATCGACCTTGTTCTCATCACGGTGCCGCCTTTCTCCAGCGTTCTGTTGGTGGAGCGGCTTCGCAAGGCATTTCCTCACCTGGCCATTGTCGTTGACTTTCGCGATGAATGGCTCTCAACCACCATCGATTTGGTCAGCTTTTTGTTCAGCGCCGGCGAGCGAGCCCACAAGGTAGCGCGCAGTGCAGAGGCAAGCGCGGTGACAAATGCAACAGCCGTGGTTGCCGTTACCGAGGCCGCTCGGCGCGAGATTCGCGGTCGCTATCCGGAAGAGCCCGAAGACAAGTTCCATCTTATCCCGAACGGGTTTGACGCGCCCCGATTAACCGGCCCCGGGGGCTCCGCGGAACCCCGGCCCGGCGACAAGATCGTCGTCACGTATATAGGAACGATTTACAGCTCAACCGAACCAACCACGCTGGTTCAAGCTCTGCGATCGCTGCCGAACGAAGTGAAGTCCCGATTCAGACTTCGCTTTATCGGCCACATCGAGGAACCGCGCTTTCGCGAGGCCCTTTTGCAACTGGGCGGAATGGTGGAACTGAAGGGCTTTCTGCCGCAACACCAAGCTCTGGCCGAAATGAACGATACCGACTACGTTCTGCTGATCAACCACGATCCGCTGAACGTCGCGGCCAAGTTCTATGACTATATTGGCGGGGGCAAGCCCATTCTTGGCGCCCTCAACCCCAGGGGTGAAACACGCCGTCTCTTCGACGATCTACGGGTCGGCTGGTGGGCCGACATTCATAATGTCGAAGGCATCCGCCGGCTTTTCGTCGACGCCGCGGCCCGGGGCAAAGCGCTGGCCGGCGAGTTTCGGCCCGATCTGAAGAAAATATCGCTCTACGAGCGCAAGGTTCTTGCGCAGCGCTATGCAAGCCTGCTGCGTACCACCGTCCTTCACCAGCCCCGGTAGCCGACGGGTTCTTTCTAAGAAGGCGCCTGAGCGATTTCGAGTGCAGGCAACCGGATCATGCTTGTATGCAGCCGAGTGGCGGAGTAGAATCTCCGCATGATCCCGAATTCTTTTATGCAGTGCGTCGTATGAAGAACGCCGAGAATTGCGTGCACGGAGGAAACAATGAGGGTTTTGCTGGCTGACCCGCCTCAGCGCGAGAGCGATTACGATGCCGCCTACCCCAACATGGGGATTCTTTACTTGATAGGCAGCGCGAGACAGCGTTTTTCTGGTTCCGGCATCAGCATTGAATACCTGGAAAGCCAGTATGACCTTGCAGGGCACCTGGAAGCCATAGCGCGCATCCAACCGGACCTCTATGGACTGTCCTACGCTTCTTTCACTTCCCCGCTCGCTCACCGGACAATTGCAGCCGTGCGCGAGCGATTTCCGGGGCTTCCAATTATTGCCGGCGGCGCGCATCCAACGGCCGCTTGGGAACAAGTGATCCGAGAGACCGCTGTCGATGTCTGTGTTATTGGAGAAGGCGAAGATGTCTTCTGCGATGTTGTGGCCCACTTTGCCGGCCAGGGCAAGGCCCTGGAGGATATTCTGGGCATCGCCTTCCGCCGCGAGGGCGCTCCCTTCCGCACCGCGAAACGTCCGCCCATCAAGAATTTGGATACCATCCCGTCTCCGGCGTGGGATCTCATCGATTTTGCCAAGTACAAAGGGATGCACCTGCATCAAGCTGAGCCACAGACCTATGTCGTGGTGAGCCGCGGCTGCCCGTTCGATTGCGGCTTCTGTTCCAATCCAATCTGGAAAGAGAGCAAGCCGTGGGTTCGGCTCCGCGGGGCGCAATCGGTTGCCGAAGAGGTCGAGCAGTTGTACCAGCGGGGCATCCGCGAGGTCTACCTGAGCGCCGACGAATTCAACGTGAATCTCGATTGGCCGATCAAAGTCGCGCGGGCACTTCAGAGTCTCGGGCACAGCGACCTGCATTTTCAATGCAATGTTCGCGCCGACAAGGTCAACGAGGAATTGGCGTGTGAGTTTCGCAAGATGAACCTCTGGATGGTCCATATCGGCGTGGAAAGCGGAAACCAGCGCACCATAGACGGCCTCAAGAAGCGCATCGAACTCGATCAAGTGGTCAACGCCTGCCAGATCTTTCAGGCTCAAGGCATTAAGGTATTCGGCTTCCTTATGCTCTATCATGCATGGGAAGAGGAGGGGCAGCTTGCCTTTGAGACCCCGGCCGAAGTGAATAAGACCTTTGAATTCGCGCGGCGCCTGTTGCGCGCGGGATTGATCAACTATATGTCATGGCAAGTGGCGACGCCGTATCCTGGATCTCGTCTTTGGGGGACCGCCCAAAAGTTTGGCCTGCTCTGCGACTCCCACCGCTTCGGCGACGTGCGGGAAAAGGCTATGAATCTGCCCGGCGTTTCCGAGCGGGATATTCGCCGCTCATTGCGCAAAGGCTACGTGATAAAGACTTGGTATGCTATCAAGTCAGGCCACATAAGTTGGAGGCATTTGACCCGCGCCCGCCAGGTCTTGGCAATCATGCTCAACCAGGACTGGCTAAAGGCCAAGTGAGCATATACTGGGGATCGGATTCAGTATCCAAACCTAGCCTGCCGGAACGGAACGATAGCCATGCTCAGGATTGCCGTCGTCACCGCGCATTTCCCCAGTTCGGCTCAGCCCACCCACGGCCGGCCTGCCTATGAAACGCTGCGCGTCCTCTCCGAAACGTCAGAGGTTCAGGTCTTCTATCCCCATGCGGCGTACCCGTCCTTGCTCAAACCGCGATCCTACAACTCAGCTGCCCTCGACACCTCCTATAGCTTGCCTGGCGTGAAGGCCCGCTACTACAACTACCCTGCGCTGCCCCTGGTTTCGCGCCCGTTCAACGGCTGGATGGCAGCCCACGCCCTGCTGCCTCTTGTCCGCGGCTTTGCGCCGGATATTATCTTCAGCTACTTTCTTTACCCGGATGGATATGCCGCGCTCAAGATCGGCAAAGCGCTCTCGGTTCCCGTCGTGGCCATGGGTGTTGGCTCCGATGTTCACAATATCGGCGATCGATTTTCGGCAATGCACACCCGCGCCGTTCTCAGCAAAGCCGATTATCTAGTCGCGATCAGCGGCGATCTGCGCGAGCGAATGGTGGCCATGGGCGCTCCGCCTGAAAGAACCCGCGCGATCCTCAGCGGCTGCGACCTCTCCGTCTTCCACCCCAGCAACCGCCTTGAGGCGCGCCAGAAGCTCGGCATCGGCCCGGCGGTGGAGGCCGTCGTTTATATCGGGCGCATGGATGTGAAAAAGGGCCTTCGCGAACTCGTCGCAGCGGCGGCCTCCTTGCATCCTGCGCGTCCCAACTTGCATGTGTATCTGGTTGGCGAGGGGCCGGACAGGCCAGTGATCGAGAGCGCCATCCAGGCGAACAACGCCGACCGTTACATCCACGCGCTGCCCCAGTGCAGCTTTGCCGATGTCGCCGTCTGGATGGCGGCGGCCGATCTGGTCACCTTGCCGAGTTACATGGAAGGCTGTCCCAACGCAGTGCTTGAGGCGCTCGCCAGCGGCCGGCCTGTCGTCGCCACCAGCGTTGGCGGCATCCCCGAAATCCTTAGCAAAGAATGTGGACGCCTCGTGCCCCCTCGCGACCCCGGCGCGCTGGCGCAGGCCCTGGCATCGGTCCTCGACAGAACCTGGGACGCCCAGGCCATCTCCGCGGAGGAGAGTCGAAGCTGGAAGGACGTTGCGGCGGAGCTGCTCAAGATTTTCGAATCGCTTGTATCCTATCGCCAGGAGGGAGCCAATGCCCGTTAGCCTGCCGCAGAACCGTCCGGAAGGCTGCCCATGAGCGCGCTGCGCAAAGTCGGCCGATGTCTCAAGAGCTTACTCACGGCCATCGGACTGATCACCGTCCTGGTGATTTCCACGCCCATCGTCTCGTGGTGGGCGCGGGCTTACTCCGGCCCCATCGAGCGGCCTAAAGGCGACATTCTCATCCTGCTCAGCGCCGCGGACGACGACCGGGGAGGCATCTCCTTTTCATCGTACTGGCGAGCGCGCGAGGCGATCTTTGCCTGGCAGACCGGCGGATTCAAGACGATTGTGGTCACCGGCGGCGGCGGCCCGGGCATCCTCGACTACTTGATCGTCGAAGGCATTCCCCGCGAAGCCATCGTGGCCGAGTGGCGATCTTCCAACACCCGCCAAAGCGGAATCGAGATGGCGCGCATGACGCAAAACATGCCCGGCAAGAAGGTACTGCTGACCAGCGACTTTCACATGTACCGCGCGCTTCGCGTCTTCCGCAAGCTCGGCATCGACGTCACGCCCATGGCGGTTCCGGATGTGCTTCACTCGACCGAACATTGGAACGGACGCTTTTCCGGCTTCGAGACCATGCTGGTGGAGTCTGGCAAGATCGCCTACTATGCGATTCGCGGGTGGATATAGATCGACTCTCCAGTCCACATTGCATACCGGGCGCCCTGCAAGCCGCTCTTTACTCCCGCGCCAGCGGCAAGGACTGATGGTTGTATCATGGACCATGTGCCGGCAAGAGGAATCAATCGGATCATAGCTTTGATCCATGTTTTGTTGGGAAAGAAGGCCAGATGAGCCTGAAGATCGCGATTGTCGGATGCGGCAAGATCGCGGATGCGCATGTTGAGGAGATCCGAAAAATACCCTCCGTTCATTTGTGCGCCGTCTGCGATCTGGAGCCGATCATGGCCGAGCAGTTAGCCGTTCGCTATTCTGTTCCGCAATGGTACTCCGATGTTGCGAAGATGCTCGAAGCGGAGAGGCCCGACGTCCTGCACATTACAACGCCGCCGCAATCGCATCTGCCGCTTACCGAGCAAGCGCTCGCGGCAGGCTGCCATGTATTCATCGAGAAACCCATTGCGCTGCGCTATAGCGACGCTCAAGCTATCATCGCGGCGGCAATCGCGGCGGGCAAGAAGCTTGCTGTGAATTACTGGCCGAGGTTCGAGGCTCCCGCCCTTGAGTTGCGCCGGCTGCATGAATCGGGAGTGCTTGGCAACCCAGTTCATGTGGAGAGCTCTATCGGTTATGACTTGCAGGGAGAATTCGGAATGGCATTGAGGCGCGACCCCCAGCACTGGGTGCGCCGGCTTCCCGGCAAGTTGTTTCAGAACGTCCTGGACCATGTCCTGAATAAGATAACTCCATTTCTGGAGGACGAGAATCCTTTCATTCAAGCCATAGCCTGGCAAGCGGAAGCCGCTGCAGGCGAGGGCGGCAGCGATGAGCTTCTGGATGAATTGCGCGTGATGATACGGGGCGCGCAGGTAAGCGCCTATGCGACTTTCTCCGCGCATGCCCGCCCGGTCGGGCAAATATTGCGGGTTTATGGAACGAAGAACACCGCGCATGTTGACTACATCGCGCGCACCGTTGTTCTCGAGAGAAAGCAGACTTTCCCGTCCGCTCTGGGCCGCTTGTTTCCACCGTTCCTGGCCGCGAAGGATCACTTGCGGCAAGGCTTGAAAAATGTGAATAGCTTCTCTCATGCGCGTTTCCATTTTTTCGATGGCATGCGCCGCCTGCTCGAAGATTTCTATCTCAGCATTGAAAAGGATTCGCCCCCGCCGATTGACTACGGGGAGATACTGCGCGTCTCGGCAATGATGGAGCGAATCTTCGAACAGGTTTATCCGGAGGTGCGCGCTTGAAAGTCCTGGTCACAGGCGCGGGCGGTTTCCTCGGAGTGCATGTCGTCGAGCGCCTGCTTGCTCATGGTTATACGGATATCAGGTGCTTTCTCCGCGACAGTGGCAAGACTGAGCGGCTGTTGACCTTGCCGGAGTCACATTCTGGCCCTAAGCTGGAGCTATGCTACGGCAATCTGCGTTCGAAATCCGACTGCGCGCTGGCCGTAGCGGATGTCTCGCTGGTCATTCATCTGGCAGCGGGATTGAAAGGCGCGCCGGCGGAGCTATTCGCAGACTCGGTGGTCGCTTCCCGCAACCTGCTTGACGCCTTGGAAGAGCGCGACGGTATACCGATCCAAGAGACCCGCGTAGTTCTTGTAAGCTCTTTTGGCGTCTACGGGGCGGCGGCCTTGCCGCGGGGCACCCTGATCGACGAGGGGACGCCGCTTGAGGAACATCCTGAACTGCGTGACACCTACTCCCATTCCAAGCTGCGGCAAGAGCAATTGTTCCGGGATTATCAGCAAAAAGCAGGTTTTCAGCTTGTCGTACTGCGCCCAGGCGTGATTTACGGGCCGGGCGGCGGGGCCTTCTCCAGCCGGGTTGGCTTGCAGATAGGGCCAGTATTCTTCCATCTGGGAGGAAGCAATCTGCTCCCCCTGGCTTATGTCGTCAATTGCGCGGAGGCGATTGTTTTGGCGGCTGGGCATCCCGCCGCGGCAGGGCAAGTCTACAACGTACATGACGATGACCTGCCGACCGCATCCCGGTATCTGCGTGAATATAAGAGGCATGTCAAGCAGATGCGCTCGATCCGCCTGCCCTATTTTGCCACCAGGATGCTGGCTAGATTCCTGGAAGCGTACTATCGGCGTTCCCAAGGCCAGTTGCCGGCAATCATCACTCGCTACAAGGCCGCGGCAGCCTGGGGTGGAAACAGGTTCGACAACGCCAAGCTGCATACGCTCGGTTGGAGCCAATTGGTCGCGACGCCGGATGCAATGGCGAAGACATTCGAGCATCTGCGAAGGCAAGATGCGAGGCGGCAATAGTTGTCGGGGATTATCGAAGTACGGCCCGGCGAAGCCGCTTCAATGCGGCTTTCTCCCGGTCAACGCCGGCTTGATCTCTTTGGGTTTCGTTGCGGCCTGCATATGGATATGCCTTGAGGCCGAATTCCTTGCCTTGTGCGGTGTTTCCAATGCTCCGCCGGCTTGCGAGTCTTGCAGCTTATAGAGCAGCGACCTATAGCTGATGTTGAGCCATTTGGCAGTCTTCCGGCGGCTCCAGCTATTCGCCTCCAGCACCTTCAGTATGATCTGCCGCTCCAAATCCTGCGTGGCGGCCTTGGTAATCTCCTTCAGCGAAACGGGGCTGGCCAGATCGATTTTGGTATTCAGCCCGGCCGAACTCGTCCGGACAGTCGAAACCAGATCCGCCGCCAAGGACTCTTCGCTGCCGATCAGAATATAGCTGCGAATCATGTTTTCCAGTTGCCGTATGTTTCCAGGCCAGTCGTACCGCTGCATCAAGCGCGTCACCTCGCGCGAAAGCGGCTTCGGAGCGCGGTGAAATGCCTTCGCATGTCGATCAATGAAGTAGTCGATCAACATGGGCAGATCAACGGCCCGCTGGCGCAAGGGCGGCAATTCGATGGTCACGGCGTTGATACGGAAAAAGAAATCCAGCCGAAAGCCTCCATCCTCGGCTTGCTGCCGCAGGTTGTCGCTGGCCGCGCTGACCAGCCGGGTATTGACCTTTCTCGATTCCTGTCCGCCGACACGCATAAAGCTGCCATCCTGAAGCATCTGCAGCAGCTTGGCCTGAACCGACATATCCAGGTCGCCAATCTCATCGAGAAACAGGGTCCCCATGTGCGCCAGTTCGACACGGCCGCGCTTGGTTGCATAGGCTCCGGTAAAAGCCCCTTTTTCATAACCGAAGAGTTCCGACTCGATCAGCGAGTGCGGAATCGCGGGGCATGCCACCTTGACCCATGCGCCCTTCGAGCGGTTGGAGTAAGCATGAAGCAGTTTTGCAAAAATCTCCTTGCCCGTTCCGCTCTCGCCCTGTAGCAGCACCGGAACCGTCGTCGCGGCAACCCGCTCCAGCTTTTCCCGAGCAACGGCCATCAGGGCTGTTTGGCCGAAGACCACCTCCATCGGAGGAAGATCGCGGGTATCGGCTGATTCGGTTGCGCGCGCCAGAGGCATAGTCAATCCAAAATTCAAGATTCGATTCACATTCCTGTAGGCAACTTTCCGGCCAAACTCAAACGGTCGGATAGTAACCAGCGTGATATACTTTAGTAACCTTTTTTCTGCTCAATGGTAATCTAGCGCATGGTTTCAGAGCGCTCTCGATCCGCTTTTGTTCAAGAGTGTGTAATTTTTTGCGCATCATAGCGAATGAATTACCACTTTTGAGTGGTACTATAAGGAATAGGCAGCATAGTTTTGCATCCCCCGGGGTCCGCGGAAGTTGTTCTTGACTCCTCTGCAAATCACAGCTTAAGGATAGTCCAAACATCTTCGTCCTGGCCATCAGGAGAGGAATGAAATCCCCCCTTTGCACGGTTTTGAATGAAGGGAAAAGTCTGCGATGGCGAGCATTTCATTGGGAGCGTCAATGAAGACGAAGAGTAAGCGCAGCCTTCTCATTGCAGCTCTTGACCCAGATACTGCAATCCTCAATTATCTTCACCGCAGTCTTGCCGACCGTTTCAGCGTGAGCCTGTTTACCGAGGCCGCCGATCTGATACGAAGCCTGAGAGAATCTCAGGCGCCTGACCTGCTCCTGATGGACTGGCACCTTGCCGAGAATGGTTCCGGAGAGAACTCGCTCGGCATGCTGATGAAACTACGCGCTTCCAACCCAACGCTTCCGATCATTATGCTTGCCTGTTCAGCCGAGTTGAAGGATGTGGTGACGGCAACGCGCTTGGGCGCCACGGACGTGATTCTCAAGCCTTTTAGAAAGAGCGACATCGATCAGGCTGTTCAGGAGTGCCTCAAGGATGCGGGCAAGCAGTTGGACGACGACGATGAGATCAAAGAGATCCCCCTTGATGAGAACACATCGTTTGTCAGAGCCTGCAAGCGCATGAGCGAGATCGAATCCCAGTGCAGGCTTGTGGCGCGCGCCGATATTCCTGTTCTCATTCTTGGAGAGAGCGGAACGGGCAAGGAAGTTGCGACCTTGTTCATCCACAAGATGTCGGCCCGCAGCCAGCGCAGCTTCATGAAGGTAAATTGCGCGGCGATGCCTGCCGATCTGCTGGAAAGCGAGCTTTTTGGCTATGAGCCAGGCGCGTTTACCGGAGCGATCAAATCCAAGCCGGGTAAATTTGAGATTTGCAACAATGGCACAATCTTCCTGGATGAGATTGGCGAGATGCCGGCCGTATTGCAGGCAAAGCTGCTCCAGGTTCTCCAGGATGGGAGCTTTTCGAGGCTGGGCAGCCGGACCAGCGTGAAAGTCGATGTCCGGGTGATTGCCGCAACCAATATCGACATCAAGGCGGCTATTGCGCAAAAGACCTTTAGAGAGGATCTTTATTACCGTCTCAATGGCTTCACGCTGAAGATGCCCCCGCTGCGCGAGCGCACCGAGGAGATTCCGATCCTGGCCCGCCACTTTATGCGCAAGGTGGCCGCGAAATACGAGCGCGATCCCCTGACGATTTCGCCAAAGCTGATGAAGGCTCTCAGCAGCTATTTATGGCCCGGCAATCTTCGCGAATTGGAGAATACGATCAAGCGCTACCTCATCTTGACCGACGAACAGGCGATCATAGACGAACTGATTCCCCGGCAAAGCGAGGAGTCGACGGTCTCTGGCGTGGAAGACACAAACGGCAACGGAAGTCTGAAGCATCTCGTCCGAAACTTGAAGGGCGGCGCTGAGTCTGCCGCCATCGCTAGAACGCTGGAGGCTACTGGATGGAACCGCAAGGCAGCGGCAGGCGACCTGCAGATAAGCTACAAAGCGTTGTTGTACAAGATCAAACAGTACAACCTCGCTCCGCCGCAGAAGCAATCCAATTCGATCCCGAGGCGCAACGCATGATTCCACCCGCGGGTGGCCGCAATTCCTCCAAGTCGGAGAAGGTGGTGATCCAGTTCGGCTCGAGGACGGTCAAGGGGTACCTCGACTCTCCGGTTTGGAACACTGTGGAAGAACTGTTGAGCAACGCTCCGCACAGCGCGCCTGAGATCTTCCGGGTTCGCCTTCTCGATTCGGATACAGTCGAGGATATATTAACCAAAGATATCAAGGCGGTCTTCTATGTAAACAGCTTTGAGGGAGACCCTCATCATCAGATTCTCAATTTTCATTCCCGCGCGCCCATCGTGCATGGGATCTGGATGCGGGTGCAGTTTCTCGATGGCGAAGTCATGGAGGGAATCGTGTGCAACTCCATCCGCTATCTCGTCGATCCAGGCTTCTTCCTGGTGCCCACCGATCCTGACAGCAATAACAGGCTTATTTACGTGCTGAAGAGTTGGCTTGCCGATCATCGCGTCCTCGGGATGCGCAAACTCTAGTCGCAGACAGCCGCGCTCTCCTCAAACGAATAATGCAGAATCTCCGCGGCTATCCCCGTCAATTGCCCTGACGCCCTCTCCGTGCGAACTACCCTTCCCTCGCATCGAATAAAACAGCCAGTTGAAAGAGTAATCTCCGGAGGCAATTCGACAACAAACTCAAAATTGCCGCCGAGAGGGGCGTTGTCGGCCAGGTCAAGATAGAAATACACTCCCCGGTTGCTCAAGTCCCGAGTAAAGCCTGGAATCTCGCTCTGCCCCTTGATCACAGTAAGAGCCGCGTTAATCCCAAAGCGCTGCCCTACTCGCTGGACGCGTTCCGATTGCAGGTTGCGAATCATGAGGTCCTTCCTTGCGAACGAAAACAGCAAATTGCGCAGATTGCAAGATTGTGCCTCCATGGCGACATGAAAGCGCTGCGCATTGCCGGCTCCGCGCCCGCACCTCTCAGACTGCTCGGCAAGAGGCGCAGCACCAGCGAAGCTGTGGTACGAAGGTATCGCAAATTCCGGTTACCGCAGTCCCGCACCTTCGGTACTTATGTGTTAGAGCAATCTCAATGCCGAATGAATTGTCTGTAAATGTTGAGGTTACGGGCTCGCCTCGACGGAACTATGCAATCAATTGCGCAGTATATGGGAATAAACTGGACACTTTTGCTCGCATTAGGACGCTCCGCCATGGGCAGTAGCCTCTGCGATCCGTGCGATGCACTACGATGTCTTCATGGCGGTGCTTCTGGAGATTCGCGGCTTGCGGGTTCGCTTTGCAGAGAGAGAGGCCGTGCGCGGCGTAAGCCTGCGGCTCGATGAGGGTGAGGTACTGGGCCTGGTGGGCGAGTCGGGGTCGGGCAAGAGTGCTACGGCGCTGGCGATTCTGGGGCTGCTGGGAACGTCGGCTCAGGTTGCGGGGCAGATTTTGTGGCGAAGGGCCGGGGCGGAGACTTTGGATGAAATTTCCGTAGACAAAATAGCCCACGGCGTCTCCTCGCAAAGCGATGCTCCGCCAAGTGCTCCCCCAGACGCTCCCATGGTCGATCTGTTGCGGCAGCCGCCGGGCGCGCTGCGCAGGCTGCGGGGCCGCGAGATCGCAATGATCTTCCAGGAGCCGATGACAGCGCTGAATCCGGCGATGACGATTGGCCGCCAAGTGGCCGAGAGCGCCGAGGCTCATTTCCCCTCCTGGACTGGCCGGGAGTCCAAGCGGAAAGCCATCGCCGCGTTGCAGGAGGTCTGCCTGCCCGAGGCTGCGCGTCGCTACGGGGACTATCCGCATCAATTCTCGGGCGGGCAGCGGCAGCGAATTCTGATTGCCATGGCGCTGATCAACCGGCCGCGGCTGCTGATCGCCGACGAACCTACGACAGCCCTGGATGTGACCGTGCAAGCCCAAGTACTCGAGCTGCTGCGAGAATTGCAGAGGCAGCACGGGCTGGCGATGCTATTCATTTCACATGATTTGGCGGTGGTGGGTCAGATCGCCAGCCGGGTCGCGGTGATGCGCTCGGGCGAGGTGGTGGAAACCGGTCTCTGTGCCCAGTTGTTGACCAAGCCCGGACACGCTTATACGCGCAGTTTGCTGGCGGCAGTGCCGACGCTGCGCACCGATCGGAAGATTCCGCTGGCGGTGGCGCCGTCTCAGGAGATCGCCCGGAAGAGCCAGTAGAGCAAGCCGGAGAGCAGAGCGGCGGCCGGCAGTGTGAAGACCCAGCCGGAGGCGATGTTGCGAACGGTGGAGAGGCGCAGGCCGCTGCCGTTGGCGGCCATGGTGCCAGCCACGCCGGAGCTGAGAATGTGCGTGGTTGAAACCGGCTGGCCGAAGATGTTGGCGGCGAAGATGGTTGCCATGGTTACCAGGCTGGCGCTGGCGCCCTGCGCATAGGTCATGTGCTCCTTGCCTATCTTTTCGCCCACGGTGACGACGACGCGCTTCCAGCCCACCATGGTTCCGAGGCCCAGGGCCAGGGCGACCGCAACCTTGACCCAGTCGGGAATGAACCGCGTCGCCTTGTCCACCTTGCTTTTGTAGTTCCCCAGAGCGGCGCTTTCTTCCTTGTCGAAAACCGGCTGCTTCTTATCTTTCGCCAGGGCGATGTCGTTCTTCTGCAACAGGCGGATGGCTTCGCCGGCCACGTACATGTCGTTGCGGACATTGGTCTGATCCTGCGCCGGGACGGATTTGAAGACCTTGTAAAGGGCGACTTCGTGGTTGAGATCCTCGACCAGTTCCCGTAGAGCAAGGATGGTGTCCGGCTGAAGCTGCTTGGTGCGGATGTAGTCGGTAACATCGGCGCGGGCATCGGAGCCCAGTATCCCCTTCTTGTCCACGTGCCGGTCGAGGATATGGCCCGCCTGTTCGGAGGCGGCGATAAACTGCTGTATTTCGCTTGCGGTAACCGCATGATTGAGCGCGTAGGCAGTAGGGACAGTGCCGATCAGGATCAGCATGATCAGGCCCATGCCCTTTTGTCCGTCGTTGGAGCCGTGGAAGAAGCTGACGCCGGTGCAGGTGAGCACCATCAGCGCGCGGATGGGCCACGGCGGAGGCTGATCGCTCTTGGGCGCTTCGTAGAGAGATGGATACTTGATCGTCCTCTTGGAGAGAATCAGCAGCAGTCCGGCGCAGGCGAAGCCCAGCACTGGCGAAATCAGCAGCCACTTGAGAACCCTGGCAGCCTGCTCCCAATCCAAGCCCGAGGTTCCGGTGCGGGCGTTCATCAACTGGTTGGCGATGCCCACGCCGATGATGGAGCCGACCATGGTGTGCGAGCTGGAGGCTGGAAGCCCGAACCACCATGTGCTCAGGTTCCAGGCAATGGCGGCGATCAGCAGCGCAAAGACCATCGCGAAACCGGCGCCCGAGCTGACCTGAAGTATCAACTCGACCGGCAGCAGCGTAATGACAGCGAAGGCCACCGTGCCGGAGGAGAGGAGCACCCCGGCCAGGTTGCAAATACCCGACCAGACTACGGCAACGTTTGGCTCCATCGAATGGGTGTAGATGACTGTGGCGACGGCGTTGGCGGTGTCGTGGAAGCCGTTGACGAACTCGAAGCCAAGCGCGATAAGCAGCGCAAGGCCGAGCAGCAGATAAGGCCAGAAGCTCGTGATTGTGACCGTGTCGAGGTCCCTGGCTACGTGAAATGCGATGTAGCAGAGCCCGCCGGCAAGGGCAAGCAGAAACATCGCGATGCCTGCGCGGCCAGGCGTCTTCGTCAGCTTGCCATCGAGCAGGGAGCTGCCTGAAGGCATCGCTTGCACGGTGGTTGCCAGATCGGCCATCAGATTTCACCAATGCGGCCGGAGAAATTCCGGACACGCCTGGGCCTCCGAAGTCTAGCCTCGACAGCGAAATTCAATAGCAAATACAAAGGGGATCGCTTGTGGCGGGAGAGAGAAGAGCCGGATAAATGGGCGTCCATAAAACCCCAACAACCGCATTTTCGCGCAGTTGTTTGTGCCGCCAGGCAAGGCAATTAACCTGACTGAAACAATTCTACACCGACATGGGGGGTTCTTGGGAAGGGGCAAAGCGAAGGCGGTGGATAACCGCAATCGCCGGCGGGTCAGCAGGGCTGCCGCGCTGTGCTCGAATGTTTGCCAGAAAAGCCAGAGAGCCAGTTCCGCGCCCTACCGCCAGTCATCGCGGGCGTTCGCCAGGCCCTCGTTCATCAGGGCGTCGAATCCGGTGTTTTTCTTGATAAAGATCTCGCTGAATTGGCGGTCCTGGCGGAGCAGGATGGCCTGCATGCGGACCAGCTCCAGCAGGGCCAGGAACATGGCGATGAGCGCCCGCTCGGAGCGGGTGTGGCTTAACAGGCGGCGCAGGGCCACCGGCTTGTCTTCCATCGTGAGGCGGCGGGCGAGGAACTGAATCATCTGGCCGACGGTGACCGAGTCTTCGCTTACGTCGAGGACGGGGCGGGTGCGGGCGCGCTCCAGAATGTCGCGGAAGATGCGGATCAGGTCGTCGGTATCGGCGGCGATCTCCGGCTCCGAGGCGGCATCGTCCTTGAACTCGCGCACGCCGGGGTTGGTCCAGGTGGCGGCCTCGAGCATCTGCTTCTGTTGCAGCATTTGGGCGGCGTTTTTGAAGCGCTCGTGCTCCAGCAGCCGTTCGACGAGTTCCCGGCGCGGATCCTCCGCGGCATCTTCAGGACCGGATGCCGCGCGCGGCAGCAGCATCTTGCTCTTGATGTGGATCAGCAGCGAAGCGGTGTAGATGAACTCGCCGGCCACGTCCACATCGGTGGCCTTGAGCTGGTTGACATAGGCCAGGAACTGCGCCGTGATCTTGGCGATGGGAATGTCGTAGATGTCGATGTCCTGCTTGCGGATCAGGTCCAGCAGCAGGTCGAGCGGGCCATCGTAGACCTGGCCGACCATGACCGAAAAGGGAGATTGCTCGGAGGCGTCGTCGAGTTGCTTCCGCCGTGCAGCGGCCTGTGCGGCGGCTCGCTCGCCGGCCCTTTCGTCCGCGGTGGGTTGGGCGGTGAGCACCAGAGGGGCTGCGGCAGCGGGGGCTTGCTCGGGATCTTTCACAGTCTCCGCGGCGACGATTTCCGGATTGGTGGAATGATCACTCAATGCTGTTTCTTCTGTCACTTCAGCGGTTCATAGTTGTTTCGAAGATCGGTTATCGTCTTGTTTCGCTGGAGCATTTCGAATCTCAAGAAAAAGTGGTTGCTTTGGTCTCTCATGAGGATCACAGGGATACTTTCATCTCTTCCCGACGACCTCTTTATCAGCGCGAAATCCTGAGAGAAGAATTTCTGTGGAACAACGAACGCTGTTATCATCCCCCTCCCGTTGGCAAACTTTAGCGGGATATCATCTCCATCGTAGGCAATTAAGACCCATACCTCGTAAGACCGAGGGGGAATGTTGAAGCGCCATTTTTTTACCAAGCCATCGATGGAATTTTCCAGCAGTGGTCCTTGTTCGGAAACGGTCACGAGGGCACGTTTTCCCGAGGCCGTCATAAATGGTTCCTCAAGAAAACGTTCCTCATTCTCAAACTCCTGCGTAGGCTTCTTAAGCACAACCTCCCGTGGAACCATCTTGCGCTGCCAATGGAATCGAAAACCCGGCACGCATTCGTGCCAGGAACGCCTGTTTCCTTCGCCATTTAGCGAATTGATGACGGAACTCACATCCGCCCAGTGGCGGAATTCGGCGTCTTCCCCATTGTCACTCTCGACCGGGTCTGTGAATCGTTCTCCCACATCGCCAATCCCACGCGAAATCCCCAGCACCTCACGTGCCTGCCGCATCGTCTCTTCGGCCCGGGTCTCAGCTTTCTTGGATTCTTCTCTAAGAATCTCCCAAGTCTGGTCTACGTCGATTTCCAACTCGCGCCGCTTTGCAAAGATAGGTGCAACGCGCTCCGAAACGGACGCGGCAACCAGAGCCTTGCAGCCCTTGCAACCGATGCTGGTAGTCCGGCAACCCGCCTGGGTCTCGGCAATCAAGGCTGGAGAGCTGAAGACTTTATGCAGATCGCCTACTGGACAAAGATCGGGATCGCCGGGATCGGTCTGCCGGATACGCTGGCCGTTCGTCGACATCTCTAAAACTTTCTTGGCAACCAGCGCCGGAGCTTCTGTCAGTCCAATCGTATTTCCATAGCTCTTCGACATTTTGCGTCCATCGGTGCCGGGCAACTTGGGTGATGGGGTAAGTAGTGCTTCTGGTTCGGGAAAAACCGTGGACTTGTACATCGAGTTGAACCGACGTGCGACCTCGCGGGTCAGTTCGACATGTGCTACCTGGTCCTGGCCGACAGGAACAAACTGAGCCTGATAAAGCAGAATATCGGCGGCCTGAAGCAGAGGGTATCCGAGGAAGCCGTAGGTACTCAAGTCCTTGCCGGTGAGGTTCTCCTGTTGCTCCTTATAGCTGGGTACGCGCTCCAGCCAGCCAAGGGGCGTAATCATGGAGAAAAGCAGGTGCAGTTCCGCGTGCTGAGGGACATGGCTCTGGATGAAGATTGTGGATTTTTCAGGATCGAGACCGGCGGCCAGAAAATCCAGGGCTGCGTCGAGCGTATTCAGCTTGAGGCGGCTTGGGTCCGCATAATCCGTAGTCAGCGCGTGCCAGTCGGCGATGAAGAAGTAGCACTCGTACTGGTCTTGCAGCTTGACCCAGTTGGCCAGCGCGCCCATATAGTTGCCCAGATGGAGCTTGCCGGTGGGGCGCATGCCGCTCAGGACGCGCGGACGGGAAGATGAGGGTACGGTTTCAGGCATGAGGCTTATCGATTCCGGGTGGTGCCGAGAGATTGTCGCCGCCCTTAGGAAAAACCCGAAAAACGGCTCCTTTCATTGTAACGGGCCATTGTAGCGGGCCATTGCAGCGGGAGGCGGTGGGTGCTGCCCAAAGGCGCGAATGGGAGGATGAAGGCCCAAAACCCGCAAGCTTCAGACCGGCTTCCCCGTTTCCAACAATCTATTTTGCGATCTCTGTCCAACCTGCCCATACGGATGCAGTTCGCTGGCTTCCTCAAACGCCGCCCGCGCCTTCTCCGTATCGCCCAATGCCCGCCAGGTTTCTCCGGCGTAGTACCGCAGCCAAGCCCTGTCGCGGCTTATGAATGTAGCCGATCCCGCCGAAGCCTGGAGCATGTGCAGGATCGCCTCAACCCGCCCAGCGCAGCCTGCCAGCGCGAAGGCATACCTTGCCTCCCGGAGGGCCTGTTTTGCGCGTCTTCCAGAGGTATCGGACTCTTCCTGCCAGTTCGCCTGGACCTGTTCCAACAATGCGCGGGCGGTCTCCGGATCCTTGCCTTGCTCAAGAAGGCAGTCCGCGAGCCCCAAATGAAAGCGTCCAATCTTCGGCTTCAATCGAAGCGCTGCCTCAAGCAGATCTTGCGCCTCCGCGCCCTTGCCTTGATGCGAAAGAGCCATCGCGTAGTAAAGAAGCTGCCAGTTCGCCAGCCGCGGGTTGCCGTGCTTATCGAATGCAAGAGGCTTTGTCGCCGCTTGCGCCTCGCTGTACCTTCCGGCTTCCAGCAGAATCCAGCCTTCAAGGGAGCCGCCGTAACCCGGTATCCAGCAAAGCCATCTGTTCCACCGAAGCGCCTGATCGAACCGGCCCAGCAGCGCTTGCAGGACCGTTTTTCGCCGCGCCATGGAGACGGCCAAAAGCAGCAGCAAAACCCCTAAGAAAAGAACATTCGTGACGATTATCCTGCGCCACCTGGGAAGATCTATGAAGTCGCTCGCCAAGACAAGAATGAGGGCAATCAGCATCCAGTGGTCTCGTATGCCGAGCCACAACGAGCCCCAACTCAGCGGCAGCCAGGAGGCCTTCCTGTCGCTCTTCTTCCTTTCTTCGGCTGCCAAGGACATGGTCTTCCTCCCTCTAGGACAAATTGTAAATGCGATGGACTCCTGTCTGGGAGAAGCCCGCCGAAATACACAGAGTGAGGTCTCACAGGCCGCGCCTTCAATCCTGAGCTTCTACCCGCATCTTTGTCAGCGCCTTTTGCGTGCCCGTTGCAGCGGGACCGTCAGGACTGAGCCGTAACGCCTCTTCGAAGGCCGCCCGCGCCTTTTTCCACTCTCCCAACGACCGCCACGCTTCTCCGGCGAAGTAATGCAGCCCTGCCAGATCGCGATCCCTCAACCCAGTGGAATCCGCAAAGGCTTTCTTGAGCTGTGCTTCAGCCTCCTCGCGCCGCCGCAAGCCGCCAGCGCCCACGCGTATCTTCCAAGCCTCATCAGATGATCCGAAAGCTGTCGATGGCGAGGCCGTGCGGTTTGGCGCTGATGAGGCTGGCGGCGCAGCCATCGGCGAAGAGGAGAAACGACAGGACTTGCTCCAGATCGTGGGTTTCCTGGAGATGCAAGGTGCAGAGTTCGAGGTTCAAGATCAGGACCGAGGCTTCGGGTTCGGAGCGGACGATGTGATGGGCTGACTTGAGAGCGTTCATGGCGGCGTAGCAGCCCATGAATCCGATCATGGTGCGTTCGACGGAAGGGTTGAGGCCGAGGTGGTTGACGACCTCGAAGTCGAGGCCGGGCGCGTAGAGACCGGTGCATGAGGTGACGATGACGTGGGTGATGGCGCGGCGCTCTTCGTGGGTGAGGGTGAGCTTGTCGAGAGTCGTTTGCGCGAGTTGGGGAGCGAAGCGCTCGAACAGCTTCATGCGGGGGGCGGTTGAGGGGAAGTTGCCGGTTTCGTAGAGGTGTTCGGCATCTCGCCAGGTGCCGTCTGGGCTGGTGAAAGGTTGAAGGAAGGAGTAACGGTGTTCGATGCCGGAGAGGCGCGCCATTCGGCGGAAGAGATTGCGCACGGTGCCCTCGGGGAGCAGGGTTGCGGCAAAATCGATGAAGGGCCGATGAACGTCGTGAGGGGGAGCGGCCGTGGCGATGCGATTGATGTAGGCGGTGGTCATCGGGGCCTCGGGGACGCTCGATCTTTCTCAAAACCATTCTCTAGGAGAGTATATAGACGTATGTCATGCGGATGTAGTTCTCTGGTGATGGGAGAAAGGCGATTTGGATGGCGAACTGGGCACTCTGATGGGCTGATTGTGCAATTTATTCTCTTGGGCGCCGGGGAAACAGACCCATCCAACTCGATCCGGGAATTTCGGAGGACTTCCACAGGGCGGTAATGGTAGTCGTTGGCACATTATAGTAAAAGACGTTTAAGCCGCCGCTATTTCCATAACCCAAGAGCCGGCTTTGCATTTTTTCCTCTCCCCACGCTTCGCGCTTGTCGGCCAGAGCCCTCTCCCCCGCCGCTCGAAACGCCTCCTGAGCTTTTTGCGCGAGACTTCTGCTTCCAAAAACGCCGGAGGCCGGTTGGAAGCAGGACACATCTTGAGGGATAACGATGTGTCCGTCGATATTATGATTCTCAAACAACTGTTTGGCTTTAGTGATTAAGTTCTCGAGACCTCTGCGACGACCTGTTGCGAAAAGGAATCTGATCCTCGAATTCTTAAGAATCTGCACCTTCTCTTTTGGGAGCGGCTGAACGTGCTCTTCGTCAACATCCCAGGAATCCCGCTCCATTCCGAGCCATTGCTGGAGCACGGTCTTGGATTGACCGGCGGAGCCAACGTTGTCATCGTAAAAGACAATCGCGCTTCCCTCCTGAAGCCTCTCGGCGTCGCCGAGAACATTCCGTGGACATAGCCCTTGCTTCTTCAAATCCGGCCAAAGGTAGTTCAGGTGATTTGAGCTTGTCGTCGGCCCGCCAAGCGGCACCCACTGCCAGCTATGAATCTCTTCGCCCCAATCGACCAGAGCATGCGCAAATGCGTCGGTGATCGAAGCCCTGTCCCAATATCGCACATGCTGCAAAACTGTAACCGCAAACGGAATCTGCTCAGCCGCAAACTGAAGCAGCCAGTCCTCCATTCTGTGCCTTGTTATCTTTTCGTCGGTGTGAGATTGGTAGCTCACAAATCGTTCGGCTAGTTGATCCAGTTCGTATGTGTATTTCTCCAGCGCAATCATTTTTCCCTGTATGCTTTGCAAATATAGCTTTCGATCTTGCAACCAAGATGGGACTGGCGAAGGCTCAGTGTCCGTTCCCCGTTCTCGCAGCGTTAAAGCCGACTGTTCGAGTCGTTCCACACTCACCTTTGTCAGGTTCCAGGACCAAGGCTCAAAGCTGAGCTTAAAATCCTCACGAATTAAGTCCCGCGCTGCAAGGTGGACGGCGGCCGCGAATTCAGGGGGACAGAAGACATATCCCGTAATTTTTTGGTTTTCGTAGGCTTCGGCCCATTTGTCAACCTTGAACAGTTCATTGAAGTTCCTAACTCCGGAACTCTCATCGCCGACGAAAAACGTGGTTCTACTGGCAATGCCTTGAACGTCCGGCAGGTCGACGATCAAAGATGAATCATGCAGCTCTGCGGCGAGCGTTGGTTGACCCAGGGCGATCAGGTACTCTTGCGCCTTTGCTCTGATCCGACTCCGAAGTGCCAAAGAATCACTAGTGACATCGCGACCAGTGACATCAGCAAGCCGCCCCCAAGCCCGCCGAAGTTTGCTCTGGGTAGGTTCATCCTGCTCATCGAACCCAGCAATCAGATAGGAGCCAAAGGCGAAGGCGCGGACGACATTCCTTCGCTTGACTTCTCGCACAAGCTTTTGAGCACGCTCAACCTCAGGCTGCGGTGTTTCCGGGTCTGGCCATCTCCCCTCTAAGAATTGAGCATCCGAAATGCCGACGTAAGTGGAGAGATCGCGAAATAATGGATGGTGCTCTTGGAGGATCTCTAGTGCGTTTACGACAGCGCCTTCTAACGCGCGGACTTTGTGATGGTTGTAGAGTTTGTCGTAGAGCAAAACTCGGCTGAGAACGAAATCCTCGAATACTTTTGCACCACCCTGCTGAACTGCGAGCACCTGAATTGATTGATTCGCAGGTAGGTCCTTGGCACCCATGTATTCCTCAAGGTGCGGCGCAGGGACATTCACAACACAGAGCTTTTCCAGCAACCTTTCCGTGTCGATAGGCATTGCGAGCCCGGCCATGTAGCAATCGCGGGACATGTAATCCAGTTTGTCGGCATCGAGTGCTCCGGAAATGATCTCGTTCATGAAGGGACGGTCGGAAAACCTTCCGCGTACCACCAGCCGAGCAATTCTACTTGCCAATTCTTCTTCGTTGTCTTCCCAAAAGGGGATCTTGGCCTTCTTCAAAACATCAATAAACTCAGGCAGGAGAATAACCAGCGACGACAATACTTCGCCGACTGCCGGGGGCTTAATCGCGTAAAAGTAATCCCTGGCATCGCGGCGAGCCAACTTCATTGAGCTTCCGTCGCTGAGCGTGAGCCGGTCGAGGGCACGTTCCGAGACATGGCTCAGAAAGCAATGGCCAACATCGTGGAGGAGTGCGGCGAGACGCAATGCCACTTCATCCATTCGAGAAACAGGCTGGTCAAGTGTCTGATGCAACTGTGCGCTATGAGGGCGGGCGTTTCGATTAACCGATTCTATGACTCGCTGGGCCTGGTACAGCGTCCCGAGCGTATGTTCAAAACGAGAATAGCCCGCCGCCGGGTAGACGAGCCCGGCAAGACCAAGCTGGTGAATTCCTCGAAGACGTTGCACAACTGGCGAGTCGAGGATTACAAGTTCCCAGGATTCAACCCTGATTGTGAACCAGATGGGGTCGTTAATGACCTTGAAGCCTCGCGGCTTTTCGCGACCCCGAAGGGAGCCAGCGTATGAATCGAGATCAGCGGAAAAGGCCTTTTGAAGCTCTCCACTCAACAGGGCCAGACTAACCGGCAGTCCACCACACAACGGTCGTGACATAAGGCTGGTCCCGTCCTGAAAACGAAGATGATCAGGCGCTCAGTTCCTCAAAAAAGCGCTGGGAAAGTTCTTTGAAGATGGCGCCGTTGGGGTACTCGTCAAGCATTTCTTTCCCTTCGCTGAGCGTCACTTTGATTTCGATACGCCCGTAGGAAGGATTTGGATAGCTGATCATCAGGTCGCGCTGGGCGCGCGCTAAGAATTGATCGAGCCATCCGCTCTGCCCGTAGAGGGGATCGTAGTCGACGTCAGAAAAATCCACATCCAAATCTTGGCGATCTTTAACTTCGGTCAGAATCCGCCGAAATGCCTTGTGGATCTGGTTTGCGGAGATTTTCGTTCTACCGGCGGCGGCAAGGGCAGCCAGCAGTCCCTCTGCGAACTGCCGGGCTGACAACGTAGCGGAAAGTTGGGATGCGCTCGCCATAAGACCTCCTTCAAGAGGGATAGATGCCAGCCGTTGCGCGCTGAAGCAGTTCGCGACGACGCAATGAGGCATACCGAGATGCCCGTGATCAAGCGGCCTTTTTCGTGCGCCTCGGGTTCTGCAACTCGAAGAGGATGAGTGTAGCAGAACAGGGCCGCCGCGGTCTTCAACCTACACAGCAAACTGTGTATCGTAATATAGTATGATATAATGATGTGAAAGAAGCAAGAAAAATGTGCAACTGATACACACTATGCTGTGGATTCACGAGAATGGACTGGAAGAAGGAACTTGGCATCCAAATTCGGGAAGCACGTCGCGATTCGCTGCTTTCGCAGGGTGACCTGGGGAGGCGTGCGCACGTGCATATCAACATGATCGGCCGATACGAGCAGGGCGATTCAGCGCCGGAGCTAGACGTCCTGATTGAACTGGCCATTGCATTGAATATAGAAAAGTTACGTATTGGGAAGCACAGCGTTATCATCAAAGTTGCGGACGGAGTTGAGGTTCCCTCTGGTGTAAAGCAATTGAGACTGGAATTTGACAAAGAATATGTGGTAGACGGCGGCGGTTCGCGTATGAAGATCCGACCCACTAGGGACGGCCTCTTTATCGTCCCTGAAAAGCGCAAGGCCGGTTAAGGGATCTATAGCGGGGGGCTTGCGCACCTGGAATCGCTAGAATGCCCTTTTGTCAGCCTAATTCACTCCTTCTGCCACGCTCTGGAATTTTCCAGATAGGCTCTTAAGCGGCGATCAGATGCGCATTGGCATGAGGACGTAGCGGTACTTGTACTCGGCGTCGGGGTCTTCGGGGCGCATCTGGCCGGCGGATTGGGAGTCCTTGAACTCGAGGCGGACTTCGCCTTCGTTGTTGAGGGCCTTCAAGAAATCGAGGATGTAGACGGAGTTGAAGCCGACGGCGATGGGGTCGCTGGAGTAGGGCGTGTCGATGGTGTCTTCGCTCTCGCCGGACTCGGTGGAGCTGGAGCTGATTTTGAGTTCGTTGCTCTCGAGGCGCATACGGATGGCGCCGGAGCGCTCGTCGGCGAACTGGGCGACGCGCTGAATGGCGGAGGCGAGTTCGCTGGAGCGGACGACGGCGAACTTGGTGTTGTCGCGGGGCATGACGGCCTCGAAGTTGGGGAACTGGCCGGAGAGCTTGCGGGTGCTGAGAGTGCGATGGCCGACGCGGAAGAAGAGGGTGTGCTCGTCGTCGGCGAATTCGACCTTGTCGGCGTCGGTGACGGAGAGCAACTGTTGGAGTTCCTGGAGAGCCTTGCGCGGGATGAGGACGCGCTTTTCGCCGCTGATGCCTTCGAGGATCTCGTTGGGCTTTTCGACGTAGGCAAGGCGATGGCCGTCGGTGGCGACCATGGCGAGGGACTCGGCCTTGATGACAAGCAGGGCGCCGTTGAGGGTATAGCGGGACTCTTCGTTAGAGATGGCGAAGATGGTGCGATTGATGAGCGTCTTGAGGGCGAGCGAGGAGATGCTGGTGGCGGTGACGGAGGGAAACTCGGGAACCTGGGGATAGTTAGCGCGGGCCATGCCGACGATTTTGGTGTTGGAGCGGCCGGAGCGGATCTGCACCCAGTGATTGTCGAGGAGCTTGATGGAGATGTCGCCCTCGGGGAGCAGCTTGATGTAGTCGTAGAGCTTGCGGGCGGGAATGGTGCAGGCTCCGGGCTTCTTGACCTTGGCAGCGGCGGAGGTGCGGATGGCCTGGTCGAGGTCGGTGGCGGTGATGCTGAGGCGGTCGTCCGCGGCCTCGATGAGGAAGTTCGACAGAATCGGAATAGTGGTCTTGCGCTCGACTACGCTCTGCGTGGCGGTGAGCTCTTTGACCAGGTCTTGACGGCTAACGGTAATTTCCATTGCTGCCCCCTGCGCGGCCGGCTTCTGTACTTCAGTTTCCACGATCGACATGAACCCACCCTCGTTGTGCGGCTAACCAAGAAAACCCGATGGAAGCGATTTGCGCGCTGGCCACACTGTACAACAAGTAGCGGCACGGCGGAAATGCCTATCATTTCTTCTTCTTGATTGTATTCACCTTCTGGGTGTTGCGTGGGTGGAAAACAGGGACGGTTCTCTGAATTCCGAGGAAGTATTGCGGCGCGGGGAGTGGGTGCGTGGGGATGACGGGGTTTGCCGGTTGGCGATTGGGGCGCGGTGGGCAGTAGGAAAACGGTAGGAAGATAAAGAGAAAAGATAGTAGTACCCGTCGTTCAGGCAGGAAAAGTGGAAATGTGGGCAAGGGGATTCAGGAAGAGAGAGTTGCGGATGGGAGAGTTTTGTAAAACGTAGCTGTGGATTTGAGGGGATTTGGAAATCGGGGGATGGAGGGCGGGAAACGGGGCAAGTTTCCCACGATTCCCAGAGGGGGCGGAATCAGGCCTGTGTAAAGTGGTGGATTTGTGTGAAAAGGGCGTCAGGAGGCGCGTTTGGCGCGGGGTTGGAGAGAACTGGGGATGCACAGGGTGGGGATTTTGGCTGGATTGCGCGGCGGGTGGATTCCCATGTTCGGTTTGTGATGGAGAGGGGTTCCCATTCCTGTCCATGGGGCGCAATTTGTAGTTGAGTTGTGTCTGTTTGTGAAATGTTCGGGGCCTACACTTGGGCGGTGAGGGCTTGGGAGATGGGCATCGATATCGGGCGACTGGAGGATCAACTGTTGCAGATGTCGGCCGAGGAGACGCCGGGGCGGGAGTTTTGCGAGTCGATCTCGGAGCTGGCGCGGACAGGGCGGTTTGCGCAGTTGCGGGAGGTGCTGCCGGGGCTTGTGTACGACGAGCTTTGGGCGCGGTACCAGCAGGATGCGGCGGCGTTTGTGGCGGGATGGAGGATGCTGGCGCAGGAGATGCGGCAGGGATTTATCCAACACGCGCGGCAGCGGTTGACCTCGCTGACGAAGCTGCAATTTGCCGGGTATGAGGGGCTGACGCCGGCATGGCAGGAGATTCAGCGGGCTTTGGATGGGCAGCAGAACGACCTGCTGCGGACGGCCTTTGCGCTGGAGTTGCTGGAGTTGGTTGAGCCGGCGGTGCTGCGGGCAACGCATCTGCGCGAGTGCGTGGTGGCGGCGCCGAGTTCAGAGGAGGCGGACCGGTACCTGGACGAGGCGACGCGGTGCTACTTCTTTGGGCTTTTTACGGCGTGCGCGGTGATGTGCCGCTCGGTGCTGGAGGAGGCGATCAAACAGAAGTTGCCGACGGGCCTGACGCGGCAGGTAAGCACACGCTACCGGAACACCGCGACACTGGGGAATTTGCTGCATGAGGTGAACAATAATCTGCAAATGACGGGGATCGACGAGGATTTTCCTAGGGTGGCGAACATGGTGAACGATACGGGCAAGAAGGCGGTGCATCAGGGGCTGCTGTCGGAGGATGAGGCGCGGGGGTGCTTGCAGAATGCGCGGTTGGCGCTGCAGTTGCTGCTGCGGAACTGAAGCAGGTTCCACGGCGATTGAGATGAGGCTTTTATACTAAAGTTTCCATGTCTTATGCGGCGGCGATCGAAGAACTGAATGCCCTGGCGCCCGAGCTGTATGCGCGGGCGGGTCAGGCGCGGCGGAAGTTTTCGCTGGACGAGATCGGCGTGCTGCTGGGGACACTGGGCGATCCGCAGCGGCGGATTCGGTCGGTGCTGATTGCCGGGACGAACGGAAAAGGCTCGACGGCCTCGACGCTGGCTTCGATTCTAACGGCCTCCGGGGTGCGGACAGGGCTTTATACCTCGCCGCACCTGGCGCGGGTGAACGAGCGCATTCGCATTGGAGAGGCGGAGATTGCCGACGAGGCTTTTGCGGGCCTGTATTTTCGCGTTCACGATGCCGCGGAGAAGTTGGTGCTGGATGGCGGGCTGCCGCAATTTCCCAGTTTTTTTGAGATTCTGACGGCGCAGGCGCTGCTTTACTTTGCCGAGGCTGAGGTGGGGTTGGCGGTGCTGGAAGTGGGGATGGGCGGCCGGCTGGACGCGACGAACATCGTGGACCCGCTGCTGTCGGTGATTACCGACATTTCGCTGGACCACACGGAGTGGCTGGGTACGACGATCGGCGCGATTACGCGGGAGAAGGCGGGGATTCTGCGGCGGGGGGGGACGCTGATTACGCTGCCGCAGCACCCGGAGGCCAACCAGGCGCTGGGCGAGGCGGCGACGGAACTGGACGTGCGGGGGGTGAGCGCGGCGGAGTACATGCCGGCCTTCGGAGCGGGAACGGCTGGTACTTATTCGGTTGAGGCGCTGGGGGCGACGGTCGAGGTCGATTCGCCGCTCACGGGCGCGCACCAGCAGCGGAATGTGGCGCTGGCCATTGCGGCGGCTGTGGAGCTGGCTTCGGCGCATGGCTTTCCGGTCACGCCGACGGGTATCGCCGAGGGGATTCGGCAGACGCGCTGGCCGGGTCGGCTGGAACGGATCGAAGCGTGCGGCGTGGAATGGATTCTGGACGTGGCGCACAATCCGGCGGGTGCGTGGGCGCTGCGGGCGGGGCTGAAGGGTCTGCTGGATGGGACGAGGCCGGGGACGCTGATCTTCAGTTGCCTGCGCGACAAGCCGGTGGCCGAGATGGCGCAGATTCTGTTTCCGCTGTTTGAGCAGGTGATCTTCGCGCCGATTCATTCAGCGCGGGCGGCGGCGATGACGGATCTGGAGGCCGCGGCGCGGGCGACGGGGACGGCGTCGGTCAGTGCCGGGTCGGTAAGAGAAGCGTTGGGATGGGCCGCAGAGCGCGGGAAGGGCGGGGTGGTGGTTGTCTCAGGGTCGGTCTACCTGGTGGGGGAGGCGCGGACTCTGCTGCTGGGCGGTGGAACCGGAATATGAGATACCGTCCCAATCCGCTGCCCTGGATCTACCGCTGGCGCACTTATTTGGTTCATGCGCCGCTGATGGCGGCGATTACGACGGTTTGTGGAAGTCTCGCCCTGCTCGTTTCGCTGGTGGACAAGAAGGGCAACATGCAGCACCGCATCGCGCGCGTTTGGGCACGGGGCTGCGTATGGGCTACCGGGTCGAAACTGAGGGTGTTTGGGGCGGGGAATCTGCGCAAATATGCAACCGCCGTCTATGCTTCGAACCACACTTCGTACATGGATACGCCGGTGATCTTTGCCGCGCTGCCCTTCCAGTTTCGCATACTAGCGCGGAAGGAATTGTGGCCTATCCCTTTTATAGGATGGTACTTAAATCGTTCAGGGCAGATTCCGATCAATACCGCCAACCCGCGCGCCTCGCTTGCCAGCCTGGGAGCCGGGGCAAAGGCGCTGCGAGCGGGCATGGCGCTTTTTGTCTTTCCGGAGGGCGGCCGGACGCCTGACGGGGAACTGCGGCCTTTTCTTTCGGGCGCGGCTTACCTGGCCATTCGCGCGCAGGTTCCGCTGGTGCCGATGGCGCTGAGCGGAGTGTATGAGCTGCTGCCGATTCACACCCGCCACTTTTACCCCGGCGAGGTCACACTGAACGTGGGCGAGCCGATTGAGACTGCGGGGATGACCTTGCGGCAGAGCGAGGAGTTGACGGAGCGGCTACGCGCGGCAATCGAGCGGCTGCGTGAGCCGGAGGGAGTGGAGGCGGGACGAGAAATTGAGATTGTGGGTACGAAGATTTGAGTTTGCGACTCAGAACCCCTATCGCATTTCTCTCGGCTGTGATAACACTGATGCTGCCATGTGCGTCCATGTAGCAATTCCCGAGCCCACCAGCAGCGATCCGGCTTACAACGATCGCTCGCTTCCGCCCTATCTGGCTGCTCTCCGTTCCGCGGGAGCGACCCCGATTCTTGTACCGCTGCATGAGCGGCAGGACCGCGTGGCCCGCCTGCTTGCGGGTGTACAGGGGATTCTGCTGCCGGGCAGCAGGTTCGATGTCGATCCGCAGAGATACGGCGAAGAGCCGATTCCGGAGTGTGGCGAGGCTGACGCCGCTCGCACCGCCGTCGACGAATTGCTGCTACAGGATGCATTCAGCCTGCACAAGCCGATTCTGGCGATCTGCCACGGCACACAAAGCCTGAACGTGTGGCTGAACGGGTCGCTGGTGCAGGATCTGAAGACCGCGGTGGATCACCGGCCCGGCCGGAATGTGGTGGAGGCTCATGCGGTGCGGATCGCGCCGGATTCTAGGTTAACTCGATTGTTTCCTGTTTGTTACGACTCGGAGCCCCAGGTCAACTCGAGCCATCACCAGGCGGTGAGGGTTGCGGGAGACGGATTGTTGGTGAGCGCCGTGTCGGCGGGCGATGGGGTGGTGGAGGCGGTGGAGCTGGATTCGCGGGAGCATTTTGTCCTGGGGGTGCAGTGGCATCCGGAACGGACCTACACACAGAGCGCATTTTCTCGCGCGATCTTCGCGGCGTTTGTGCAGGCGGCGGTGGTCTGGCAGCCGAGACACATTCAAGAGTCGGTGATGCCGGCGTGAGCGAGGGGGCGGAAGCGGCTGGTGTTCGGCTGAACGCGCTTCTGGCAGAGAGTGGCCTGGAGGCGTTGGACGCCGCGCTGGCTGGGCGCTTTGAGAATTACCTCTCGCTTCTTCTCCGCTGGAATGCCCGCATCAACCTGACGGCGATTCGGAGCGAAGAGGGAATTCTCAAGCGACATTTTGTCGAGTCAATTGCTTGTGCGCGCGCTTTGCCGGCAGGAGTAGGGACTCTGCTGGATTTTGGCTCGGGTGCTGGGTTTCCGGGAATTCCCATTGCGATTTGCCGGCCGGAGATTGCCGTGACTCTGGCCGAGTCGCAGGGGAAGAAGGCGGCGTTTCTCAGCGAGGCAGTGCGGGTGGCGGGAGTTGGGGCCAAGGTTCATTCCGGGCGGGCTGAGGCGCTTCGTGTGGCGTTTGATTGCGTTACTTTGCGGGCAGTCGAGAAGATGGAACGGGCGGTTCAGGCGGGGGTTCAGTTGGTCCGGCCGGGCGGCTGGCTGGCGCTGATGACGACGGGCGCTGAACAGATCAAGCTCGAAGCGGCAGCGGGGCCGGAGTTTTCGTGGTCCTCGGTGGTTGAAATTCCGGGCGGCGGGGAGCGAGTGGTTGCGTTGGGCCAGCGAGATTTCAGTTTGCCAGCTTGATGAGCGCCAGTTTGCGAATTGCGGCCAGGTCCTTCGGAGCCTTGACCATCAGGCGCAGACCAGTGCCCTCCGCGTAGCGCGGTGCCTCGTCTAGGATCTTGAGCGTACTTTTGGACAGGCCGCCCTCGCGGGCAGCGGCGACAGCCCTATCTCCAAGGACGAATGAGACGCGAAAGCAGCCATTGCAGGGACCAAGGTAGACGATGGTCCGCTTTTTGAGTTTGAGGCGGAGTGCCCAGCCGTATTTTGGAGAGACCGATTGCCACACCTGGGTGGTGACTTGCTGGCCGGCGAACCAGTCGATCAGTTGCTTCCAGAGTTCGGCGGATGGGCCTAAGGATGCGGCGACCTCTTCGGCGGTGGGCAGGGTGGTTTTGCCGATGAAGGCATTTGGGGTTTCCATGTTGGTCCTTTGGGTGTCTGGCAACAGTCTAGTACGAGAATGGCGGGAGAACAATGATGTGTCGCCAATTCTCGAGTGGCATAAAATTGCAACCCAGTGTAAGATGCTCTATCGTAGGCAGTTATATCATTCTTGCGCTTTCGAAATGCCAGGAGGTCTTTGGTGCGAATTATGGTCAGGTTTGTGGTAACGGCTTGCTTTTTTCTTTCCGTCTGCGCGGTGACCGGGCAGGCTGAGAACCTGGGTAGCTTAGTGAAGAAGGCGGTCGAGAGGAGTACGCTCGATCAGCCGGGGACACATTCTTTTCATCTGAAGGCGGAATATGCTCCTAGCCGTGCATGGGACAATGGTTCAAACCGCACGGGGGAAATCGAGATTTGGTGGGAGTCTCCGAAGAAATGGCGGCGCGAAGTGCGGTCTCCGGAATTTCACCAGATCGCAATTGTCGATGGTGAACATGTGTGGCAGAAGAATGAGGGCGACTACTTCCCTGACTGGTTACGAGAGCTCGCTGTGGCTCTTGTGCGGCCGGTGCCGCTGCCGATGGATGTGCTGCTAGAGCGGGTGAAGACGGCCAATGTGCGCCACCTGATGGGGCAGACCAATATCAATTGGGATCCATCGAACGGATCGGGGGATGCGCAGAGCAACGGCAGCGGCTATCTGGCGCTGATGGATCAGACAGGGCTGTTGTTTTATACCGGTGGACCTGGGTGGGACGGGCAGTATCACGACTTTAAGGACTTTCACGGACGCATGGTTGCCTATACAGTTGCGTCTGGCTCTGTTGAGGTGACGGCCAGGGTGAGCGTTTTGGAAGACCTTGGAGCTACTCCGAGCGGGTTTTTCGATGTGAGCGCACCGGGCGGGGATGCCCAGCCGATTGAGACGGTCGTGCTGGATGAAGCTGAATTGCGGAAGAATCTTCTGCCGGGAAAGCCGTTTGACTGGCCGGCGCTTGCGAATGGACCGCTTGAAGGAGTGGTATGGACCGAAGTCGTGTTGGACAGGACAGGCAAGATTCGGGAGATGATTCCTCCGATAGCCGACAACCCCGGCGTGAAAGAGGTGGCCGAGCAGGGATTTCGCGCAATGCAGTTTCAGCCGGTCTTGCGCGACGGCATTCCGGTGCAGGTATGGGCACGGCTATCGGCGCCGTTTACGACCGTGCGTCCCACAGACGGCGAAAACTTTGACAGCGCGCGAACCTATTTTGAAAGGGGGCGCAAAGCGAGCTTCCTGGCAGCGGGGACGAGCGCTCCATACAGTTTGCGCGCCGAGTTCCAGGCGGTCTCGCACGATGGGGCGCAAACCGGGCGCTACGAGGACACTTGGCTCAGTGCGAGGGATTGGAAGCGGGAAGCGTGGATTGGTTCCAGCCACTTGGTACGTTCACAGAGCGGAGATAAGCATTACGTGCTTGCCGAAGGGCCGGATGCGGGCCTATTGCGCCTGGTGATGATGATTTTGGAGCCGATTCCAGCCGAGGACACAATGACCGAGTCGGATTGGCGGATCCGACGCGACAAAGTTGACGGGGTAGAGACAATTCGCGTAATGCGTGGGCAAGAGGGTGCGAACGGGGAGATGGAGCCGGGCGAGTCGCAGGGTTATTGGTTTGATGGGAGCGGGCGACTGGTGAAGAGCTACACATCGGGCGTTGAGATTCATCCTCTGAACGTGGAAGCCTTTGGAGGGGTTCAAGTGGCCCGTCAAATCGACGTACTGAAGGATGGGAAGCTTGGAATGCGCGTGGTCATCAAGGAAATTGGTCCAGCGGAGGCGGGAGCGGTCAAAGGATTCAAGCTGAAGGGATACGAGTGGCAGCGCGCGTTTACTTCGGAAGTCCGCTAGAAGCGTTTTGAGGTGGGGGCGCTTGTTCCACGTGAAACAATGTCAACTTTGGCCTGAATTGGGCGCAGATTCAAAATGGGACACCGTTAAAAGAAGCGAATCCTCTGCCCAAATTAAGATGCAAACCGCGAAAGATTTCCACTGATAAGCTGATTTTTGGAGGAATCAGGAGGGGCTGAACAGGCCCCATCGAAACCTTTCCGCTGCAAGAGCTTGCCGGAGTCTCGCCTCGACGCGCACAGGAGGCTTTCCACAGCCGTGCCGGGTTCTCCACAGCGCAAGCGGCTATCCCGAAACCGGCGCTGCCTTTAGTCTGGATAGCCATGGGCAAGATACTCGGCATTGTCAACCAAAAGGGCGGAGTCGGCAAAACTACGACAGCGATTAACCTGGCCGCCTGCCTCGCTCTGGAAGGCCTGAAGGTTCTGCTTGTGGACAGCGATCCGCAGGCTAACTGCTCGTCGGGCCTGGGATTGCAGCGGGACGACAGCCGACATTCCATTTATGACGTGCTGATGGGCGATTCCTTGGCGGAGCAGGTGATCCTGCCGACGGAGATCGATCTTCTCTGGCTGTTGCCTGGGTCGAAGAACCTGACCGGCGCCAACATTGAGCTGACTTCGGCTGAGGACCGGGCTCTCCGCCTGCGCAACGCGCTGGAACCGATTCAGGCCGGTTTTGACCTCGTGATACTGGACTGCCCGCCGGCGCTTGATCTTTTGACTCTAAACGTTCTGGCCGCCGCCGATACGCTGCTCGTGCCGATGCAGGCCGAATACTTTGCACTGGAGGGAATCTCTGAGCTGGTCTCGACGCTCGAACGGGTCCGCGCTGCCTACAACCCCTTGCTCACGATTGAGGGCGTACTGCTGACGATGTACGACGACCGCACGAATCTAGCCCAGCAGGTGACTGAAACCTTGCGCTCCTACTTCCGTGAGCGGCTGTTCCGTACCGTGATTCCGCGCAACGTGCGGTTGGCGGAGGCTCCCAGCCACGGCAAGCCTGTGGCACTGTACGATGCACGTTCGCGGGGGACCGAGGCCTACTTCGAGCTGGCCGGGGAGTTTATGGCGCGCAATGGGATCGAGCATCCACGCAGGAAGGGCCGCATTGCCACCGAAAGCGCAAATATGAAAGCTCCGGTGCTGGTACCGGAATAGAGGATTCTGAACGATGACAATCGCCGCACCCGAGATGAAACGCCGCGCCCTGGGCAAGGGGTTGGATTCCCTGCTGCCGCGTGTGCCGACAGCTCCCGTTCCGTCCGCCGCAGAGACGGAAGGGGGCAGGCCGCTGGAGATTCCGCTCGACCAGCTTGACCGCAATCCCTACCAAACACGCTCGCATGTGAACGAAGAGCAGTTGGCGGAACTGGCTGCTTCGATCACGGCGAACGGCGTGGTGCAGCCGGTGCTGGTGCGGCCGCTGGCGAATGGGCGCTTCCAGTTGATCGCCGGAGAGCGACGCTGGCGGGCGTCGGAGTTGGCGGGAAAGAAAACGATTCCCGCGATTCTGCGGCAAGTCTCCGACGAGCAGGCGATGGAGATCACCATCGTCGAAAATCTGCAGCGCGCGGACCTGAACCCGATGGAGCAGGCGCGGGCGTTTGAGCGGCTCTCGCGGGAGTTCCACATGACGCAGGAGCAGATGGCGGTGCGCACGGGAAAGGATCGTGCGACCGTAGCTAACTTCTTGCGTTTATTGAGGTTACCTGCATCGGTGCAGGCACGGGTCGAGGCGGGCGAACTGAGCTTTGGCCACGCACGAACGCTGCTGGCGTTTGAACATGCGGAGGAGATGGAGAAGGCGGCGAAGCGAGTGATCGACCGTTCGCTTTCTGTTCGCCAGACAGAGACCTACGTGCAAGGCCTGCTGCACCCCGAGCGCGCGGCCAAGAAAGAGCCGAAGCCCGAGATTCCCATCGATCCGAATGTCCGCGAGGTGCAGGAGCGGTTGCAGCGGGCGCTTGGGCTGAAGGTTCACATTGAAGACCGGGACGGCCATGGCAGAGTCATCATTGAATATGCGCAACTGGAGGATTTCGATTTGCTTCTGGAGCAGTTGGCGGGGGAGTGACGTTAGGGAATAGGGAGTAGGGAATAGGGAATAGAAAAACTTGGCCGACGATCATCGAGAGTCGGAAAGAAGATGGCACTCCTTTTCGACGGCAAGCAGGATGTTTTTGCCTTAAGAGCTGCGGAAAAATGTCGATGTTTCGGGCGAAATCGGCCAAAGGCGACCCCCAGGGGCTAAAGCATTTTCGGAAATAGTGTGAACTTTATTACGTCACAGTGGGTCGTCGCTCCCTGTTGGTCGCGCCGACTTCAGGTCATGGATTCGGTCTACAGCATTTCCGAAAATGCTATAAAGCCCGCGTTGATTTTGCTGCACTTATGGCACGACTAAAGTCGTTCCCTTTCAAAGCAAAGCGTTTTTCCGCAGCCTGTTAAGTCCATGCGTCCAACGTTACGAACTTGCGGGTCGGTTTGTAGCGGGCGAGCAGTTGGGCGGCTGCGGCTATCGAGGGAGCACGGTTGGCGGTGGGGTCGCGGTGGCTACCGTCGTGGAGGACAATGTTGGCGGCGTGGCCGCGGCGGGTGAGAGTGTCGATCTTGCGGCTGAGCTGGCCGGCGATGGCGTCGGCTGACGGGTTCTCCCAATCGGAGGTCATGGCGTTCCACAGGACCGGAACCATGCCGAGACGCCTTGCTATACGCAGCACTGCAGGACGGCGGGCTCCGAAGGGCGGGCGGAAGAAGCGGACTGGAGCGCCTGCGATTTGTTCGAGTGCCTGGCTGGTGCGAGAGAGCTCCTGCTCGATGCGGCTGGCTGCGCAGAGCGCCAGGTTGGGATGGGACCAGGAGTGGTTGCCTATAAGGTGACCGGCGGCGGCGATCTGGCGGACGAGGTCCGGCTCGGCCTGGGCGTAAGCGCCTACAAGAAAAAAGGTTGCGTGCACATTGTGGTTGGCCAGAATCTCCAGCAGTTGGGGAGTCCATGCGGTGTTGGGGCCGTCGTCGAAGGTGAGCGCCAGTTCGCCGGGGCGCGCCGGGGCGATGAGAGTGGGGCCGAAGAGCTGCGAGGCTGGCCACAGGGCCGCATAGGCGCAGCCGCCGGCGGCGAGGCCGAGACCGGCTGCTGCGGCGAGTCCGGCGGAGATTCCTGTTTGGAGCGGTAAGAGCATCCTGTTGTTAGTGTGGCGCGTGGAGGGGATGAACGGCAAGCTCACACCCCACCCTTTTCGCAAAGAGCGCGAAACAGATGGGTACCCAACGCCGCACAAAAATATTGACAAATGCTGCAAGTCAGCCTCGCTGTGAGCGGGTAGCAGGTTAGCGAGTTGGCTGGAATTGGGCGCTCGCGTTGCATGGGGGGCTGGTTTAGGGCGTATACTCGGTTTGATCGGGCTGCATCCTGAGTTGACGGAGCGGCACTGGAGGTCAGATGAGCGTTACCAACTTCCCTGGCGGACACAGTTCCGCCTCTGGCGGCGTTCCTGCCGCTGGCGTTTCCACCACAAAAGTGACTATGCCAGCGCTGGCCGAGATGAAGCGCGCGGGCAAGCCCATCTGCGCGTTGACGGCCTACGACTACGCGACTTCGCGGCTGGCGGACGAGGCCGGGGTTGACCTGATCTTGGTGGGCGACTCGCTGGCGATGGTGGTTCTGGGGCACGAGAACACGCTTGCTGTAACAGTGGACGAGATGCTGCATCATACGCGGGCCGTAAGCCGGGCGGTGCGGCGCGGTTTGGTGGTGGCCGATATGCCGTTTGGCAGCTATCACGGCACGGTGACGGACGGAGTCGCCAACGCTGTGCGGTTTGTGAAAGAAGCCGGGGCCGAGGCGGTAAAGATCGAGGGGCCGCGCGTGGAACTGGTGCGGGCGTTGAGCGAGGCCGAAATTCCGGTGGTGGGGCATCTGGGACTGACGCCGCAGAGCATTCACCGCATGGGCGGCTACCGCGTGCAGGGCCGCACGGCCGATGCCGCTCTGGCACTGAAAGAGGACGCGTATGCCCTGGCCGATGCCGGGGCGGGCGCGCTGGTGCTGGAAGGAGTTCCGCGCGAGGTTGCCGCGGCGATCACCGCCGAACTGTCCATTCCGACGATTGGGATTGGCGCGGGTCCGGAGTGCGACGGGCAAATACTGGTATTCCACGATCTGGTGGGGCTGACGTTTGCGCAGCCAGCCAAATTTGTGCGGCAATACGCCGATGCCGGGGCGCTGATTCGGACCGCGATCGAACGTTATCGCGACGACGTGGAGCACCGGGAGTTTCCCTCCGACGAGGAGAGCTACCACTTGCCCGAGGCGGCGCGGCGGGCTATGGAGACAACGAAGAAGACGGGGACGTTGAGAAAAGTTTGATGGAGATCCTGCGCAGCGCCGCGGAATTGCGAGGGTGGTCGCGCAAAAACCGGCGGGAAGGCAACGCGATCGGTCTTGTGCCGACAATGGGCGCCCTGCACGCCGGGCACGCTTCGCTGATTCGCGCGGCCCGCGCATCGTGCGGCGCGGTGGCCGTGAGCATCTTTGTGAACCCAACGCAGTTTGGCCCCAACGAGGATTTTGCGCGCTATCCGCGTACCTTTGAGGCCGACTGCGCACAGGCAGCGGTCGAGGGCGCCGATGTGGTCTTTGCGCCGCCGGTGGAGGAGCTTTACCCGGCAGGCGCGGCCACATTTGTTGAGGTCGAAGGGCTGAGTGATCGCCTGGACGGCCAGTCCCGGCCAGGGCACTTTCGCGGCGTGGCTACGGTTGTGGCCAAGCTGCTGATCGCGACGGAGGCGGATCGGGCGTTCTTCGGACAGAAGGACGCGGCGCAGGTGGCAGTGATTCGGCGGATGGTGGCTGACCTGCGGCTGCCCGCTGAAATCGTGGTCTGCCCCATTGTTCGCGAGGCGGACGGGCTGGCGCTCAGCTCGCGCAACGTCTATCTCAGAGTGGCCGAACGACGCCAGGCGCTGGTGCTCAGCCGGGTGGTTTGGCTGGTGGAGGCGATGGCAGCCGGCGGAGAGCGCCGTGCCGGCGTGTTGATTAACGCTGCGAGGCGAGCCTTCGCCAGTGAGCCGGGCGCGCGGGTGGATTATGTGGAACTGGTGGATTGGGCGACGCTGGAGCCGGTGGAGATTGCGGTGCCAGGAAGCCTGTTTGCGGTTGCCGCGTGGGTGGGGAGTACAAGGCTGATCGATAATACTGTGGTTCAGGCGCAATGAGCTTTGTCACGATTGGCCTGAGTAGAACGCCGCAGTCCGTTTACCGGGCGCAGGATCAGGCGATAAGCGACAACCCAGCCAAGGCGATTATTCTGAAACGTGACTACAACGCCACCCATACCCCCAAGACTCCGCTTCGGAAGAGTCTTCTCTGGTCCTCTATTCGATGGCTCGGCCTCGCTGTCGTGCTTCTTTGGTCGCTGGCAGCGCTGATGCTTGTGGCTGCGCGGTGGATAGACCCGCCGACTACCGCCGTACACATGCAGCGCCGCCTGCAGGCCTGGATTCACCACACGCCATATCACGAACGCTACACATTCATTCCGCTCAGCCAAATCTCGCCCGAACTGCAACACGCTGTCGTCGCCGCGGAGGACGCTCGCTTCTACCAGCACCATGGGTTCGATTGGCAGGCGATCCAAATCGATGCCCAAGAGGATCTGGAAGGCGGCCGCACGCGCGGAGCTTCTACCATTACGCAGCAACTGGTAAAGAACCTGTTCTTCGGGACGGGCCGCTCTATTCTCCGCAAGGGTGCAGAGGCCACGTTGGTACCGGTGGCGGAATTGGTCCTCGGCAAGCAGCGCATTCTGGAGATCTATCTCAACGTGGTCGAATGGGGCCCTGGTATCTATGGAGCAGATGCGGCGTGCCGTTATTGGGACCGGAGCGGGGCCCGGAATATCGACCGGGAACAGTCGGCACGGCTCGCCGCGATATTGCCGGGGCCTCTGAAGCGGCGGCCCGAGCGGATGAATCACTACAGTGCGGTCATTCTCAAGCGGATGAGCCAAATGGGTTGGTAATTCGGAGGGATATTCCGCCAATACTGCGCCCGGGATAACTCTCACGTTGGGCTTGGCCGGTTGGTCGCCGGGTCGGAGATAAGGCACGAGAGCCAGCGTCGGCGAGTGCAAAATCGACCTTGCGTAATCTGCCGTCCTAGCTGCAAGCTGGTAGCTATGCCGGAGTTGCCCGACATCGCCGCTTACATTACCGCGCTGGAGGCGCGCATCCTTGGGCAGCCGCTTGAGCGGGTGCGGCTGAGCTCAGTATTCCTGTTGCGCACCGCTGACCCGCCGCTGGCGAGCGTCGAGGGGCGCATAGTGCGGGAGATCCGGCGGATCGGGAAGCGCATTGCCATCGGGGTTGATGGCGAGTTGTGGCTGGTGCTGCACTTGATGATCGCCGGGCGGTTGCATTGGCGGGCGGCGCAGGCAAAGCTGGTCGGGCGAAATGCGCTTGCGGCTTTCGATTTTGCCTTGGGCTCGCTGGTGCTGACCGAGGCGGGGAGCAAGCGGCGGGCGTCGCTGCATGTGCTGCGCGGAGAAGAGGCGCTGCGGGAGATCGATCCGGGCGGCGTGGAGATTTTCGCGACGAACCTGGAGGGGTTTCGCGGCGCGCTGATGGCGGAGAATCGGACGCTGAAGCGGGCGCTGACCGATCCGCGGGTGATCAGCGGGGTTGGGAACGCTTATTCGGATGAGATACTTCATGCGGCGGGACTCTCACCCATCGCGCTGACCCACAAGCTAAAGCCGGAGGAGTGGGAGAGGCTTTTCGGGGCGACGCGCTCGACCCTGACCCTGTGGATGGATCGGCTGCGGAGCGAAGCGGAGAGGGGCTTCCCCGAGAAGGTGACCGCTTTTCGGCCAGAGATGGCGGTGCACGGGCGGTTTGGGCAGCCGTGCCCGCGTTGCGGCGAAAAGGTGCAGCGCATCCGCTACGCCGATAACGAGACCAACTACTGCGCGCGGTGCCAGACCGGAGGTAAGGTGCTGGCCGACCGCGGGCTTTCGCGGCTGCTGGGGGCCGACTGGCCGCGAACGCTGGAGGAGTTGGAGGGGCTGAAGCGGCGGTGACGGACGCAAGGCAGTTGAACGCGATTCCGCTTGACAGCGCCTTCCCTTCTGCGGCACAGTCAACTGCGCGACTCCTTTTGGGCCGGTTGGCGGTCTTCCCCCATGATTTGCGGAACTTTCGGCCCATTGGAGGCGACATTCTTCCCCTTTTGCGAGGTTTATCCATGCACCATCTTCATTTCAATCATTTGGCTGTGCTGGTTTGCGCTTTGTATCAGTGGATACTGGGCGCGCTTTGGTATTCGCTGTTTTTTGCCAAGCCGTGGATGGCTCTGACAGGGCACGTTGCCGGCTCGAGGCCCAAGGGCGCGGTCGCCGGGATGATCACGTCGTTCATCGGCGGGCTGCTTTTGTCGTTTGTGCTGGCACACGTAGTGCTTTGGTCGGGCGCGGCGACGATTGCATGCGGTGCCTTTATCGGCTTCATCTGCTGGCTGGGATTCATTGCGATGCCGCTGCTGGCGGAGACGATCTATGAACAGCGCCCCTTCAAACTCTTTGCCATCAACAACGGGTATTGGCTGGCGGGGCTGGCGGTGAGCGGCGGTATTTTGGCGGCTTGGCGATGAGGCGCGGCTCCGGCTTTGGCGCTAAAATCAGGGCATGAGCAAAACTGTGATCGCAACCGACAAAGCTCCTGCCGCGATCGGGCCTTATTCGCAGGCCGTGCGGGTGGGGAATCTTGTCTTTACGGCGGGGCAGATTGGTGTCGACCCGGCAACACAGCAGGTTGTCGCGGGCGGTATTACCGAGCAGACGACGCGCACATTCGAGAACTTGAAGGCGATTCTGGAAGCGGCGGGCTCGAGCCTTGGATCCGTGGTCAAGGCCACGGTTTTCCTGAAGGATATGAACGACTTCGCTGCCATGAACGCGGTCTACGGCAGCTATTTCTCCCAGGTGGCGGCTCCGCTGCCGGCGCGGTCAACCGTCGAAGTGGCGCGGCTGCCCAAGGATGTGCGGGTGGAGATTGAGTTGGTGGCCGAGGCCTGAGGTGACCTCTGCGGCGTCTTTCGGCGGGCAGGGAACGTCCAATCGGCGTAGACGAAGCCCTGGGAGGCAGCCGATGAGCGAGACCGAAGCGTTAGTGCGGAGCGAAGCCGAGTGGCGCGCGCAGCTCACGCCGGAGCAGTACAGAATTTTGCGCGAAAAGGCCACAGAGCGCCCCTTCACCGGCATCCTGACCGAGAACCACGAGAGCGGGAACTACCACTGCGCAGGCTGCGGGGCGCTGCTGTTCCTGAGTGGGGCGAAGTTCGACTCGGGATGTGGCTGGCCCAGCTTCATGCTGCCCGCAGAGTCGAAGGCCGTCGCCGAGCACGAGGACTTGAGCCTTGGAATGAGGCGCGTCGAGGTGACCTGCGCCCGCTGCGGCGGCCATCTGGGACACGTCTTTCCCGACGGGCCGCGGCCAACCGGGCTGCGCTACTGCATCAACTCCGCCTCGCTCACTTTCGAGCGGGCCAGTCGAAGCAAATCCGAAGTCGAATCAGAGCGGACAAATCAGAGCGGGAAAAGAGATTCTGAAGCGGACTGCATCGTCGCGAGGCGAGTGCGGCGGCGCAGCGGCTGCGGATCGGACGAGGCCAGCAGGCCTGCAATCTCGCGAAGCTCCGCGCGAACGTGGGCAATGGTCGAGGCGACGGCATCCGATCTCTGGCCGGAGACAGGCTCTGCGGACTCAGCGGCCAGCAGCGGAAAAGGAGACAAGACCTCTCGCTGAAGGACGGGCTGCGGAGCGTTGCGGCTGGGGACCTGCTCCAGGGCCTGCCGGGCGCCAGCCAGCGTATAGCCGTCGTTGTGTACCAAGTTTTTTATTTTCAATGCAAGTTCGACATCGCGGCGGCGGTAAAGCCGCTGACCGGTTCCGCTCTTGTTGGGCCTTAGCTGGGGAAACTGCGTCTCCCAAAAGCGGAGGACATAGGTTTCGACGCTACAGATGCGGGCCACATCGCCAATCTTGAAGTAGAGCCGGTCGGGGATGACGGGCGCTTCCGTGGAGCGGATTGTGGTTTGCTGCAAGGCCATGGTGAAGTCGAGGAGGAGACCGCAACTGGGTGAAGCCACTCTCTAGGGGGATTATAGGCCACAGATTGCACCATTTGTGAAGCAAAAACTGCAAAGAGACAGATTCCCCGGTTTCAAGTTCGAGACCGGGGGCACCCGCGGGTCATTCCCGGTCCAAGAATCGAAATATGGGGCAACCGCGACTACTGTTTCTTGAGGACGGCTGAGTCCTTTTCGTCGGAGAGGATGGCGGATTCAAGCCGGCGGAAGTCGGCGACTTTGGCAGGTGGAATCTCAACCTGGCGGACGACATATTCGCGGTCGTAGTGCAGGAGATTGCCTTTGACTGAGACGGTGGAACGATAGGCGGCAAAGTCGAGGTCGACGTTGACAGGGTCTGGGGTTTCATCGACGACGTAGCCGGGGGGGATGGCGATATCGAAGGTGTCATGCCAGCGGCCAGTGGCGTTGAGGTCGATGGGATAGATGCGCGGCTTGTCGTCGAAGGGCAGAACATGGGTGCCGACGACGCGGGGACGCACCAGCAAGAGCGGACCGGCTTGATGGGAGTATTGGTGCGCTGTCACCTTGTAGTGGAATTCGATGGGTTTGTCGAGGGCAGCGGGCTGGGTGAATTCAAAGGCGTCAAGTGTGACGCCGGGAAGCGTTTCGGCCACAAACTTCTCCCAGTATTCACGGCGTTCCTTGTCGTCGGTGTACTTGAGGAATTCGCGCAGGTTGGCTCCGGCAGGCCCGGAGTGTGAGGTATCGACCGAGCCGGTGAGCGTACCGTCGGCCGCTAGAGTGAAAGAGCCTTTCTGTTCGGTGCCGTTGGCGTCTGGGTCAAGGACGGGAAGAGCGATGATCTGGCTGGCCAGGCCGTCGGCAAGGGTGCCGTAGCCGCCTTGCTCGTAAGAGGGCAGATTACCAACCGGCGTGCGCTCGTTGGTGGGGTCGAAGATCAGGTAGCGCTTGCCATTTTTGCCTTTGGCGATAGCTTTGAGGCGCGGATCCTGTACATCGGCTGGAACCTCAATGGCGGTAATCATGTGGTTGCCTAGCAGGGAGGGAGCATCGGGATCGACGACGTCGCGACGGTCGTCCACCGGCATGTATGCGGCATGGATGCCGGCTACCTGGAGCATAGAAATCAGCAGGGTGGTCTTGTCTTTGCAGTCGCCATAGCGATTGCGGAAGATGTCGGCGGCATGGTTTGCCTGCAAGCCGCCGATGCCGCGGAAAACGATGAAGTAGCGGATATTCTTCTGAATGTACTCAGTGATGCGGGTGAGCCTGGTGTAGAAGTCGGGCGCGCCGGCGATGAGTTCCTGGGTTTTGGCGGTGATCTCAGGCGATGGGTCGGGGCGGTTTGACTCGAGCGTGGTCACCCATTGCCCGATGGCGCGCCATTGGTTGTCCTTTCCTTCGACGGCAGCATCGCCCCACTGAACGGACATGCGCGCGGCGAGCGCGGCCCATTCCGGACCGGAACGCAGGTCGCGAAGGTCGAGCGCGGGCATGTCTTTCAGCTCCCAACGGAAATGGTTTGGGGCGACCTCGACCGGCTTGACGGGCTCGAATCTGTGCCATGCCTCGGAGTGGGCGCGACCGGGAGGCAGGTCGACCTCCAGGGCCTGGAAGACCACGGGGATGCCGGTCTGGATACGCCATTCCGTCTCCTGAAGATAGGGTTCGAGCAATTCTTCGGATTCGCAGAGAATGGTTGCGCCCACGTCGGCGGCGGGAGGATGGACAATGCGGGTTTTGCGGGTGGAGAGCATGATGGGAATGCCGAGATCGCCCTCATCGACGAAGTCAGTATCCTTGGCGGGGTACTGCGTTTGGTCGGCGGTGATGGTCCATGCGCGGAAGTAGTTGATCTTCTCGTCCACATCATAGGAGACCCCGCACTCTCCATCGCGGCGGCCCTGCGGCTTGAGGATACGAATGGCTTCGCGCTCGCGCTCGACGGCACGGCCCTGAGCATCGACGGTTTCGAGGTATTCGTCGAAGAGAATAACGGCGGGGGCATCCTTTACGTTAGCTGGCGTCGGAGTCTTGGCGGCAACCAGGCCCCAGTCGGGAATAGGCTTGTCCTTGTCGAACCAGGTGGCGAAGCCAGGGGAGGCGGCCAAGAGGAGGATAGCGGCCACACGAACGGGGAAACGGAGAGATCTCGGTGAGAACGGGGATGGCATTGTCAGTTTCCTTTCGCAGCGGGGGCGCGAGTGAGGACGAGCTGCTGCTGGTCGGCTGTGGCGACTTTCTGATAGAAGTCGTGGAGGCTGGGGTAATCCTTGGGATCGAGGAGCGTGAAGTTGTAAGCCAAGGCGCGGAAGACGGTGACAGAGCCATCTCTTGCGGTGGAGTTGATCTTCAAAATGGCGTGATCGGGCCATGACGTATTGGCATCCTGGGGCAAGCTATCGATCTTGAATCCGGGCGGCAGATGGTAGGTTACCTCATCCTGCTCCAACTCGGGGTAGTGGACATCAACTGGAATGACGCGCTTGTCCTGCGCCACGAAGGGGTGTTTGGCGCGGGATTCAAAGAAGAGGCCGGGCAAGAAGAAATGCTTGCCGGTTGCCGAGCCGATGCTGCCGCGGACGTTGGCGATGCCGACGAGGCTGGCATCTGCGTCCTCAAGGCCGGTAAAGTGGTCGAAATCGGCCTGCGCGCCATCGGGAAGATTGGCATTCAGCGACTCGTTGAACTGCTTCTTGACCTCTTCTTCGTCGTTTTCGAGGGCCAGTTGGCGCCAATGGAGCGCATTCGGGCCGGTCATGACGAAGCGGACAGAGCCCGTCACATTGCCTTCCTTGTCGATGTTGAGATCGGCGACGCGGTTTACGATCGAGTTTCGATAAGTGATTCCTGGAGTGGTTACGATGACGGCGTTCTTTTCGGTGAACTGGAACCCGGTCGCGATATTGTGCTTCCAGTGCAGCATTCCAAAGGGACACATCTTCTGGCCGGGGTCCAGATACACGTCCTTGCCGCCGAGTTCAACCATCACGATGTCATCGTCGAGCTGGGAACTCGATAAATAGTTCACGTCGAAGATGGCTCGATTGCGATCGACGACAGCGGTCGGCCAGGCCTTAAGGCCTACTGCGCGAGCAAGGGCGGCATAGAGGAGCGCGATCTCGTCAGCTGATCCGCTCTGCTGCTTCCAGACGTCCTCTGCTTTGCCGATATCTTTGAGCTTGTTCTTCTTGCGCTCAGCTTTAGATTTTGTGCGGCTAAAGTCAGTGTTATCGAGTTTCTGGACGGCGGCATAGATTTTGATCGCTTTTTGCTCATCGGTATCGCCGGGCGCCACGATCCCGGCGGCGACATTCTTGAGCAAGTTGGTTGGCTTGGTAAAATCCTGGATCCAAGCGGCCCAGATTTTGCGCCTGGTGTTCCAGAAGTCTTCGCCGGATTTTGCTCCGGTGCCGGAAAAGAACCTTACGAACCAACGGAGGGTGTTGAGCGGCGGCATCCAATCGTCGTCGGGCTCAGGCGGAATGTCGCCAATATCAAGGCTAAACTCGCCACCGTGCTGGACTACCTTTTCACTTGATTCCACATGCGATTCATACATCACTTCCTCGCTGAAGGGATAGAACACGTAGTGTGCCTTGTGGACAAAGTACGGCTTTTGGATATACCACGCGGGTTCAAATCTCCATGAAATACTCCGCTCAATCTTCAACCGGTATTCCAGGATGCTTCCGACTTCGGCACTGGGCAAGGTAAAGACTACCGAATTCACCTGGTAACCTTTTGATTTGACATCCATCAGATCAGAGGGCTTGGCGGTCAAGAGAACGATGGTTCCATCCGCATGGATAGTACGGCCTTGAATGTCTTTGACCATATCAATGTCCCGGTCATAGGGTAAGCTGACCGTCGCGAGATCCTTGCCTTTCTCCGTGAGCACCTTAATGCGCTCATAGAGGCTATAGGTCGAATCTGCATTGTTGGTGATCTCCTCGACGTAAAGATAGACGGCGGCGGCGCCGGGGGCTTTGGGGTCGGAGGTCATCTTGAGTTCGTCGTCGGTGGGGGGCTGGAACTGGGCGCGCAGCAGGGACGAGGATACGAGAGCGAGGAGCAAGAGCGCGGCGCGCCGGAAGCCCGGCCGAGGGGTGCGGCTCCGGGGGGATGCGGGAGGGGGGTGGGTCGAGGAGATCACTGGTTGCCTTTCACTTCAGGAGATTTGACGAGGACTAGCTGCTGCTGGTCAGAGGAGGCAACCTTTTGGTAGAAGCCGCGGAGGTCCTGGTACTCGCCGGGTTGGGCGGCGGTGAAGACGCGGGCCAAGGTTCGGCCGATGGTGACGCTGCCGGATGCGGTGACGGATTTGGTAACGAGGACCGCATGGTCGTTCCACGAGACAGTGGCGTCCTGGGGTGCGCCTTCGACGGAGAGGCCTGGCGGCAGACGATAGGTGACCTGATCGGATATCTGTTCGCCATAGTGCATGTCGACGGCTTCGATGCGCTTTTCCTGATCGACGAAGGGATGCGCGCCGCGGGTTTCAAAGAAAAAGCCGGGAAGCAGGAGGCGTTTTGAGGTAGCGGAGCCGAGAGCGCCCTGCGCTTTGACGAATGCGGTGAGGTTTACATAGGGGTCGTCGAGGCCGGCGAAGCGGTCGATGTGGGCTTCGATGCCATCGGGAACCATGAATTCAAGCCAACGGTCGAACTGTTTTTTGACTTCGTCCGGGTCGTTTCTGAGGGCCGCCTGACGCCAGTGGAGGGCTTCCTGGCCCGTCATGATCAAGCGAAATGCGCCGGAGACGGCGCCGTGCTCGTCTACGGCGAGGTCGCCGATGCGAACAAGCGAGTTTGGCTTGTAAGTCTGAAACGGGGTGGTGGCCGCATAGTGACCATCCGGGCTCTGGCGTGCGCCGCTGGCTCCCGAATGGCTCCAGTGAAGGGTTTGGAAGGGGCACATTTTTTCGGCGGGGTCGAGGAGAATCTCCTGGCCGGCCGTGGCGAGGACAACAATGTCGTCCGTGAGCTGGCCGAAGTCGAGATAGCCGGCGTCAAAGATGCCCTTTTCGCGGTTGACGAGCTTCACGTCGGAGGCAGTGAGGCCAGCGGCGCGGAGCATGGCAACGTAGAGGAGGGCTATGTCTTCGCCGGAGCCACTTTTCTGCGCCCAGGTGTCTTCGGCGCGCTTGGCCACCTTGAGCTTGAGCTGTTTCATCTCTGCTTCACTCTTGTGGCGGGAGAAGTCAGTGTTTTCGAGAGCCTGCACGGCTATATAGAGTTTTTTTGCTTTGTCGAGTTCGCTGTCGGAAGGGGCAATCAAGCCGTTGACAGCTTCGCGGATGGGCTTTGTGGGCTCGGCGAAACGATCGACATCCTTGGACCAGAGCTTGGTCTCGGAGACCCAGAAATCCTGGCTGTTTGAGGCGAACTTGTAGTAGAAGCGCACATGATAAAGAAAGCTGTCGATGGGCGGCATCCACTCTTCTTGCGGGCTCGGAGGGATGTCGGTGAGGTCGAGGTTGAAGCGGCCGAATCCGTCCTGCTTGAGCGCGGCGCCGGGCGGGAGTTGGGTCCACCAGAGGAGCGTATTGAGGACTCTTCCACGCGCATCGGTCAGGTAACCAAAGGTGGTGTCGGCGGTGCCTCTCATGAATAACTTGAATGGTTTGAATGCGTAGCGGGCTTTGTGGACGAAATATGGCTTTTGGATTTGCCATTCCGGGGAAGAGACGAGGTGTTCGTCGTATTGCACTTCGTAGCGATATTCAAGGATGCTGCCGACTTCAACGCTGGGCAGGTTGAATACCTTGCGGTCGACCTGGAACTCGCCGTACTTGGTTGCGGCCTTGACGATCAATAGGTCTTCGGGTTTGCCGATGAGGGGAACGACAGTGCCATCGGAGTGAATGGTGCGGGCCTGGATGTTGGTGACACGAGAGTCGCCCGACAGGAAAGGAACCTGGACCGAGGCCAGTTCCTTTCCCTTCTCAGCAAGTACCTTGATGCGTTCGTAAACGACGAGCTGGTGGGAGGGGTCGTCGGTTGTCTCCTCGACATTGAGGTAGACGGCGGCGGCGCCGGGGGCTTTGGGGTCGGTGGTCATGTTGAGTTCTTCGGGGGTGGGGGGCTGGAACTGGGCGAAGAGGAGGGGTGGCGACGCGAGGGCGAGGAGCAGAAACGTGGCACGGAGGCCGCAGAGGGGCCGCACGAAGCAGCCCCTCGCAGGTACGGAACGAACTTGGGACGAGGAGATCATTGGTTGCCCTTCGCTTCTGGAGATGATGTCAGGACCAGTTGCTGCTGGTCAGAGGCGGCAACTTTTTGGTAAAAGCCTCGCAGGTCCTGGTATTGGTCCGTCAAGGCGAAGGTGAAGGCGCGGGCCAGGGAGCGTCCAATGGTGATCTGGCCGGGGGCCTGGACCGTGGTAGTGGTAAGGATGGCATGCGAGGGCCACGCGATCTTTACATCCTGCGGCGCGCCTTCCACTGTAAGCCCAGCCGGAAGGTGATAGACGACCTGGTCGTTCACCACTTCGCTATAGTGCATATCGACAGGAGTTTGGCGCCTCTCTTCATCGACAAACGGCTGGTGGGCGCGGGTCTCGAAGAAATAGGCCGGCAGCAGAACCCGCTTATTCATGGCCGAACCGAGAGTCCCCTGCACCTTGATCACCGCTCCCAGAGTGACGTCGGGATTGTCGAGCCCTATGAAGTGGTCGATGTGCACATTGACGCCGGCCGGGACTGTTGTTTCGAGCCAGCGATCGAACTGCTTCTTCACTTCGTCTTCATCGTTTCTCAGAGCGATTTGACGCCAGTGGAGCGCCTGCTGCCCGATCATGGCAAAGCGCAGGGCGCCCTGCACTCCGCCTTGGCTGTCGAGAGTGATCTCTCCTCGGCGGGTTGTATTGTTGTCCGGGTAGCTCTGTCCCGGTGTATTGCTGGGGGTCTTCCAGTCGCTGCCCTGCATGAAGCCGCTGGCATTCGAGTGTCTCCAGTGGAGCGTCTGGAAGGGGCACATCTTTTCGCCGGGGTCGAGCATGATCTGCTTGCCGCCGATGTCGAGAACGACAATAGTGTCTTGGAGTTGATCGAAGCTCAGAAAGGCGGGATCGAAGACGCCCATTTCCCGATCAGTTATCTTCAAGGGCTTGGCCGAGAGTCCGGCGGCGCGGAGCATGGCCAGATAGAGAATGGCGATGTCTTCGCTGGAGCCGCTCTTCTGCACCCAGGTGGCTTCGGCCCGCTTGGTTTGGGAGCTGTTGAGTTGCTTCAGTTCAAACTCTCCTTTTCCGTGGGAGAAGTCCGTATTGTCGAGCGCCTGGACAGCCTTGTAGAGTTTCTTTGCTTTGTCCAAGTCGCTGTCGCCGGGAGCGATCGAGGCAGCCACAGCATCCTTGATGGTTGGCGAGGCTTCGGCAAGGCGGTCCACTTCCGCCGACCAGTGCTTGAGCTCGATTGGCCAGTATTCGACCGAGCTGCTTTCGGCAGACATGTCGAACCGGACCTTGAAGCGAAAGTTCTGCAACGGGGGCATCCAGTCCTCGTGCGGGATGGGCGGAACATCGCTGACATCCAGTGAGTACTGGCCCTTGAGGTTTCTATTGAGGGTTACGCCACGGGGAAGAACCTGCCACTCTACCATCTTGTTGATCGGATGGCCGTTATGGTCGATAAAATAATTGGCCAGGCCATGGTTGAACTCCTTGGATGGGGTGAATTCGTAGTGCGCTTTATGGACGAAGTATGGCCTTTGGATATCCCAATGGGGTGAAGACATAACGAAATCGTCGAAGCGAAGCTTATATGAGTACTCCAGAATGCTGCCTACCTCAACGCTGGGCAGAGTGAAGACCTTGCGATTGATCTGGACTTCGCCTTTGTCGGAAGTCTTTTTGGAGACCAATAGATCCGCCGGATTTACGGTCATCGGAATCACGGTTCCGTCCGGGTGTATGGTACGGACTTTGACCTCGTCAATCCGGGTTGCGTCGGTGCCAAGAACGGCAGGGATGTTGTAATCCGTCGTGTCGCTCTTGACATAGGGCAGTTCGACCGTGGCCAGTTCCTTGCCCTTTTCCTGGAGGACCTTGATGCGCACATAAAAGCTTTGATAATGGAGGTCGTCGTCGAAGATTTCATCGACATTGAGGTAGACGGCGGCGGCGCCCGGCGCTTTGGGATCGTCGGTCATCTTGAGTTCTTCGGAGGTAGGCTGCCGGAATTGGGCGCGGACGAAGAGCGGGAAGGCGATGACGAGAAGCAGAAGTACGGTGCGCAGGCCAAAGGAGGGCCGCAAGATGCGGCCCCCGGCAGATGCAAGAAGAATGCGGATCACTGAGGTCATTCGCTGCCCTTTCCGGTCGGAGACGATGTAAGGACGAGTTGCTGCTGGTCAGAGGCGGCAACTTTTTGGTAAAAGCCGCGGAGGTCCTGGTATTGGTCCTTCATGGTGAAGGTGAAAGCGCGGGAGAGCGAGCGGTTGATGGTGATCTGTCCGCGCATCTGCATGGTGCTAACGCTGAGGATGGCGCGCGAGGGCCATGAGATCCTTCCGTCCTGCGGCGCGCCTTCCAGCATCAGTCCGTCTGGCAGACGATAGACCATCTCGTCGTCCACCACCTCGCTATAGTGCATGTCCACAGGCTCCTGCCGATTCTCCTCGCTGACAAACGGGTGATTGCCGCGGGATTCAAAGAAAAAGGCAGGCAGCAGAATCCGCTTGCCTGTGACCGTGCCCAGAGTTCCCTTCACGTTGGCCACCGCAACAAGATTCACGTCTGGATTATCCAGCCCTGAAAAGTGGTCAATGTGCGCCTCCACGCCGTCGGGAACAATGGTCTCAAGCCAACGGTCGAACTGCTTCTTGACCTCGTCCTCATCGTTTTTGAGCGCGATTTGCCGCCAGTAGAGGGCCTGCTGCCCGATCATGACAAAA
>Ga0187847_10000102_pt1 | contig 95770 bp, 90 predicted proteins | sample June2016WEW_4_10_FD_132458 | JGI IMG/M metagenome (GOLD analysis project Ga0187847, IMG submission 132458) | Peatland microbial communities from SPRUCE experiment site at the Marcell Experimental Forest, Minnesota, USA - June2016WEW_4_10 | ecosystem: Environmental > Terrestrial > Soil >...
ACCAGCCTTGGGGGAATGGCTCTCAAACTCGTTCATCACGAAGTCGACGTGGGGGCCGTTGTGCTCAATGGAACCGGGCACGACGAAGCCCTCGACGCGTAGTTGGGAGTGGTAGGCTTTGTCGCCCATGCCGCCGAGCTCGGCGATGGTGACGTAGTAGCTCTTGTTGGCGCCATATCCAGAGAAGGCGAGCCAGACAATGGTGCCGACGATAACGGCAGACGCAATCCCGATTCGCGTTGTGTTTGGGGAAATCTTCATAGTCAACCTTTTCAATCTCTAACGATACGAGGGTAGGGGAGTGGGGTCAACCACCGGATGTGTGATGCGTGATCTGAATCACACCTCCAGTAGGTCGTGTCAAGCGCGATGAGTTCCGGGTTGATCGCCCCTTCAGTGAGCGGAATCAAGGGTTTGCGCGGCGCGATCAAGAGCCTGGGTGAGCACGCCCAACTGCTGCTCGGCACGTGGTTGGTCCTTCGCATCGATAGCTTCATTGACTCCCGGAATCACGACTGCGGCGTACCCGGTGAACTCGCCCGGAGCATAAATGGTATGCCGGTACCAGGGGCGATTGGGCAGGCCGGCTTCTGTAATCAGCGCAGTCTCCGTCTGGCGCAGGATGAGATTGAGTTTGGCCCGGTCTCCGTCAGGTGCCAATTGGAGAGCATGGACCTTCTGTGCGGCTGCGGTCAGGCGATTTGCGGCAGCCTGGACGGGAGCAAAGTCGAGCGAGCCGAAGTGCGCATCGCCGGCTTTCCGTTTGGCTGCAGCAATGTAGGTATCGATCTGGCGAGCGTAGGTGACGTAGTCGTAGGGCAGCACGTCGGTGTCGGCCATGCGCAGCGCTTCCAGACCGAGTACGCGGGCCATCTCCTGGAGATAGAAGAAGTGGGGATCGGCGTTCTGGACGTACCAGGCGTAGTTGTCGAAGACGGAATGGTAGACACCGTAAGGACCGCCAGAGCCAATGTCGGTGGAGGGAACACCCACATGCTGAAGAAACGGCGTGAAGTCCGAGCCGGAGCCGAGGTCGCCGACGCGGACCTCATCGCCGGATTCGGGTGGGGCGTTGGAGGTGCGGTGCTCATTTCCCTCGGATCGGCCATTCTTCCACTGGTCGTAAACCGTAGCGCTCAGGGGACTGGGCACAGAGCGGGTCAGTTCCCGAATGAATTGCTTGAGGGATGGAACGGCGGATGCGGAAAACTCCGGACCGGCCACGGCCACATCGACATTGAAGTAAGCGACGGCGCGTTCGAGTGTTTTGGCGTGCTGTTCAACCCACTCGGTTGAACCGATGAGGCCCTCTTCCTCGGCATCCCAACTGCAGAAGAGGATGGTGCGTTTGGGCCGCCAGCCCTCCTTGAGCAATGCGCCGACGCCGTGGACCGATTCCAGCATGGCAGCGGTGCCGCTGTTGGGGTCGACCGCGCCGTAGACCCATGCGTCGCGGTGATTGCCGACAACGACCCAATCATCGGGATAATCAGAGCCCTTGACAGTGCCGATGACGTCCCAGATGGTGCGGCGCTGATAGTCCTGCTGGGAGACAAGGTGTACGGTGACGCCGCCGGGCCCAAGGTGATAACGATAACCGAGCGCGCCCTGCCACCCTTGCGGTACGCCGGGTCCCTTGAGGGCCTGCAGAATCGGCGAGGCATCGTGATAGCTGATGGGGATAGAGATGATGTGCGGCTGCGCGGAATCGGGTGAAACGCGAGCAGAATCGGGCAGATCGAGTGTAGACGCTACGCCCGGTGTTTCAGGGTCGCCGGGATAGCGGAATAGATATTGTACTGAGCCGCGCTGCACGCCGGTGTCTGGACGCCATGGCCCCATGGGGTAAGCGTCGCCTTTGTAGAACCCATCGTCCTGTGGATCGGAATAGATGAGCACGCCCGCGGCTCCACGCTGCTCGGCGATGTAGACCTTGACGCCGCGGAAGTTTGCGCCATAGCGGCAGAGGACAATCTTGCCGTGAAGATCGATGTGCTGAGCAGCGAGGATGTCGAAGTCCTCAAGGCGTCCATAGTTGGCATAGACCACATCGCCGGTGACGTCGCCGGAGCCGGATGATCCGTTGAACGGCATGACGACACGCGGGTCATCCTGATATGGGTCGCCATCGACGTGCTCGCGTGTTGGGCCGGTCATGAGCTGCTTTCCGGCGGCGTCAAAAGCTTCAACGCGAACCACCTTGGGCTGATTCATCAGCACGCGGTAGGGAACGATTTCAGTCTCGAGCCCTGCGGCGCGAAACTTCTGCGCGACATATTCGGCGGTCTTGTGGTCTTCCGGCGAAGAAGCAATGTGCGGCTCGGCGGTGAGGATCTTGAGCTCCTGGCCAGCGAGTTTGGCGTCGGGTACCGCGAGAAATTTCTCTTCGATTTTGGCTTGTGCGGCGAAGTTGGTGTAGCCGAAGACTGTGGGTGTGGCTGGCTCCGTAAGACTTTGCGCGGCGAGTGATGCGGAAACGAAGGCAGGGAGAGCGAGCGCCAAAGCAAAGACGAAAGCAAGCGGTTTGCGAACGGTCATGAGTGGAGCCCTTCAGAGAGAGATGGGGTCGATCAAAATCAAAAGCGGTTTGCGAACAACCATTGCAAAAGGTTGCCGATCAATTCGCAGAAGGCTTTTCCGCGGAATCGACAACAAGTGCTTGGATTGGTCCTCGGGTCGCCTCCAACTTCAGACCCAGTTGTTGTTGAATGGCAGTAAAAAGTGGAAGGTCTTGGGAGTCTGCGGGCGCGGCAATAATTTCTCCGCCGAATTGAGTTTCGTCGGGAGCCCACTCCAGATCAAAATCGTATCGTCCGGTCAGCCCGGTCTTGTCCACTACGGGGCGGTCGAGCATCGCCCTCTGCATCAACGAAGTCAAATCACTCATGGTCACGTTACGCGCCGGCAGCACCACGCGCTGCGGGTAAACGGTGCTGATGGTCTGCGGAGGATCGTCGGGAGCCGCGGTGCTGGGTTTCAGCTTGGGTCCGCCCTTGGCAACTTCCAATTCGTAGATGGAGAACTCCTTTTGCTCGCGATGAAAGGTCAGCTTGAAGCGGTCGGTCAATAAACTGCGCAACATCGTCATCTGCTCATCATGGGTAGGCCGTACCTCGCCGGGAGTTACTGCAACAATGTCGTAGTGGTCGGACTCGATCCAGCCAGGGCCGCCGGAGACGGCTTTGGAGTTGAGATTGTAAGCGGCGGCAATCAGCAACTTCAGCGTGTAATCCTTCTCGACAAAACGACTGTTGCCCTGCATCGTGATATATCGCGAAGATTTTGTCTCGTGCTCTACAGGCTTGATGGTCGCCACTTCAAAGGTATCGAACTTTGGTCGAGGGCTGGGAGATTGCGCAACGATTCCAGAAGCTGCAAGAGCCAGGGCTGCGATAGCAATCTGCCGGACCATAGCGTTGTACCTCATCAGGACACATGGACAGGGAAGCATCAATAAAGTCACAGCTTACACTAAGCCCAGGGGGTAATGGCTCTGAGCGAGGTTCGTGAGTTGAATGAGGAAGCCATGGATCCCACGCCAGAGGAGACTGCGGCCATTAAGCAGGCCATGGCCGATGTGGAGGCAGACCGGTTCCCGCAGGTAGTACGCGCGCTGCGAAACCCCAACTTCAGGCTCTTCTGGAGCGGCAATTTTCTCTCCAACATCGGCACCTGGATGCAGAACGTTGCCCAGGGCTGGCTGGTTCTACTGCTTAGTGGAAATTCTGCCTTCTGGCTGGGGGTGGTAGGGTTTGCGGGATCGATTCCATTCCTGTTTTTCACGCTCTTCGGCGGTGTGATCGCAGATCGTGTGGATAAGCGCCGCTTGTTGCTGGTGACGCAGACAGTGATGATGCTGCTGGCGTTTCTGCTGGCCACCCTTGCATACCTGAAGGTGATCACGGTGTGGGAGGTGGCGGTCATTGCTTTTTGCAACGGCATGGCCATGGCAATGAATGCGCCCAGCTACCAGGCGCTGGTGCCGCGGTTGGTGAAGCGTGAAGACCTGACCAACGCCATTGCGCTGAACTCCGCACAGTTCAACATGTCGCGCATCCTGGGACCCACGCTGGGCGGCTACGCGATGGTTCTGCTGGGCGTGGCCGGAAACTTCTTCCTCAACGGGCTGAGCTTTCTCGCCGTTCTGTGGGCGCTTACACGGATTGAATATCCGCAAGAAAAGCGCGCTCGGCACGAGAGCATGTTATCGAGCTTGCGCGGCGGGTTTGCGTACCTGAACAGCGAACCGCAAATGCGGGTGTTGATCTGGATGACAGCGGCGGTGAGCCTTTTGGGCCTGCCGTTCCTCACGTTCATTCCCTATTTTGCGAAGATTCAGTTGCACGCCGGGGAGAGCGGCTTGGGATGGCTGCTGGCCGCGTCCGGTTCTGGGGCAGTCTTGGGCGCATTGACCGTAGCCGTGCTGGGCGTTATCCGGCATCGCGGGGTGGTGTTGACGATTACCGGGATCGTGTTCTTCATGGCCATCATCGCCTTCAGCTTTTCGCAGAGCTTCGCGCTCTCGGAGTGCCTGGCGTTCTTCGAGGGCTGTAGCGGGATCCTGATGATCTCATGCTTCAATGTCTCGATCCAGCACTTATCGAACGACGAAATGCGCGGACGAATCATGAGTATCTATACCACCAGCTTTCTAGGATTGCCGCCTCTGGGCGCACTCTTGGCAGGCGAACTCTCGCGGCATATTCCCACCGGCCATGCTCTCGCGATCATGGCCGGTCTTGCAACGCTGGCGTTCATTGGGTTCTTTGCGTTCTCGCGCCCGCTGCGGGAATTGGATTGAAGTCAGCGGGTCTCAAAGTGATTGAGGCTGGTTCTAAGCCACCGGCTGAGCGCAGTGAGCGCAACGCTTGGCAGCCAGGGGAATGTCGCTCAAGCACTCGGGGCAAGGTTTGGTGACGGGCGGCGCCGGAGGGGCAGGCGGGCTGAACTTCTTGAGCATGTATTGCATTGGCAACACGATCGCAAAATAGATTGCCGCTGCCACCAGCAGGAAGTTAATGAGCGCATTTAGTAGCTTGCCGATATGAATATCGCCCGGCCGGATGTAGTTTGCCGGCAGCGGGTTCGGCGGCGGAGGAACGTCGTGCAGAACCGGGATATGAATCACCAGCGACGAGAAGTCCGGTGCACCGACCAATGCAGAGATCGTTGGGGTAATAACATCGGCGGTAACTGACGCGGTGATTGCTCCAAACGCCGCGCCAATGATGACGGCGACAGCCAGGTCCACAACATTTCCCCGCAGAATGAAGTCTCGAAAACCTTTCAGCATGTCTTTCTCCTTTGGCTTACCGGGTGAGATGGACCCAATCACGAGCGCGGTGAGGGCGTTCAACCGTTTTCCCATCCTACACGGAAGCCGTGAGTTGGCGGAATCCGGAAATATTGAGTAACGAGGGAAATACAGGTGCGGGCAATGTGAGTTAGGGATAGAGACACAGGAAGAGCACGAGTGCCAGAATCATAAGCTCCGAATAGAGCAGGATAAGGACACCCGCGTGGTAGAGGCTCCATTTGCGGCGGAGGCAGCGGGCTGTTTCAACCATGCCTGCCGCGACAATGAAGGCTACAAGAATCTGCCAACGTGACCCGCGGAGCGCGTGGATGTCAGGGAATCCGGCGAGACGGAGGCTGGTTGCAAACGCACCGAGAGAGAGTACGATGCCGCGGATAAGAGATCGCTGGCGTAGGCGGAAGATGTTGGGGTGGGGCAGCACCACATTTCTGAGTGTAGAGTGCTCGGCTTATTTGGCGACCAGCTCCATCTCTTTCAGCGAATCTGTGTAAGGCGCGCGAAGAACGCCGCGCTCCGTGATGATGGCGGTTACATATTTGGCCGGAGTCACGTCGAAGGCCGGGTTGCAGATGCCAACGCCGTGAGGCGTGAGTTGCTTGCCGCCGTGGTGCGTGACTTCGATCTGTGGGCGCTCTTCGATCGGAATGGCTTTGCCGGTCGCGGTAGCAAGGTCGATGGTGGACCACGGAGCGGCAACATAGAACGGGATACCGTGTTCTTTGGCGAGGATGGCGACGTTGTAAGTGCCGATCTTGTTGGCCACGTCACCGTTGGCCGCAATGCGATCCGCGCCCACGACAACAGCCTGTATGCGTCCGGCACGCATGAGGCTGGCGGCCATGTTGTCGCAAATAACGGTGGTGGGAATGCCGTCGGCCATCAACTCCCACGCGGTGAGACGCGCGCCTTGCAGGAAGGGCCGTGTTTCGTCGGCATAGACATGAATTTGTTTGCCTTGCTCAACGGCGGAGCGGATCACGCCGAGGGCGGTGCCGTAGCCGCACGTGGCCAGAGCGCCGGCGTTACAGTGGGTGAGCACGCCGCCTTCGTCAGGTAACAGCGCACCACCGAATGCACCCATGGTCTTGCAGGCGGCGATGTCCTCCTCATACATGGCGTGGGCTTCGCCGAGAATCTTTTTCTGGATTTGTGCGAGTGAGTCACCTTCAGCAAGCAGTTTCTCAAAGAGGTGCTTCATACGGTCGATGGCCCAGAACAAATTCACCGCCGTGGGGCGTGTCCCAGCCAGGCGCGCGCAAATGGTCTCGAACTCGGGCGCGAATTCCTGGGGGTTGGTGGCTCTGGTATTGAGGGCTCCGAGGGCGACGCCGTAGGCCGCAGAGACACCGATGGCCGGCGCGCCACGAACGACCATGGTAACGATGACATCAGCTACCTGTTCATAAGTGGTGGCGAGGACGTAGCTTTCCTCAAGAGGGAGCTTGGTTTGATCGATGAAACGTACGCCGTCGGGGGTCCAGGTCAAGGTTGGAATCATGCTCTTCCAGTGTAAACTGCGACGGCAAAGATCAGTGCCCAGTGATCGGCGGCCAAGCGGCGAAAGCGAGCCAGGATGAAAACCTTTTCATTTTCTGCTGGACGCACATCCGCCCGGCTGCGTAGAGTGGTTGGGTTGCTTCTCCGCATACTGTGAAGACCGTTTCACCTCAAGGAGATGTTCGTGTTGAACCTGACCAGGGTCGATTGGCTGATCATGCTGCTGTACTTCGTGTTTGTGCTGGGCATTGGTTTCGCCCTCAAGCGCTACATGAAGACGAGCAAGGACTTTTTCCAGGCGGGGCGCGCGCTGCCCGCGTGGATCTGCGGCCTCGCCTTTATCAGCGCCAACCTGGGGGCGCAAGAGGTGATCGGAATGGGCGCGTCGGGGGCCAAATACGGCCTGGAGACAGCGCATTTTTACGGCATCGGCGCGATTCCCGCGATGATCTTTGTGGGAATCTTCATGATGCCCTTCTACTACGGATCAAAGGCGCGCAGTGTGCCCGAATTTCTGCGTATGCGCTTCGACGAGAAGACCCGTGCATTGAATGCGTGTTCGTTTGCGGTGATGACCGTCTTCAGCTCGGGTATTTCGATGTACGCGATGGCGCGGTTGATCCAGGCGCTGCATGTTTTCGACGGGCTGTTTTTTTCGATGGGATGGCCAACAGAGGGGATTTTCACGTTTTCGATCGTATTGTCTGCCGTAATTGTGCTGGCGTACATCTTTCTCGGCGGCCTTACCAGCGCGATTTACAACGAAGTACTGCAGTTCTTTTTAATCATCGCCGGGTTCCTGCCGCTGGTTTTGCTGGGCCTGAAGAATATTGGCGGGTGGAGCGGGTTGAAGGCTTCAGTTCCGATGCAATACATGCACGAGTGGAAGGGCGTGGCGCACGCCAGCACTAATCCGATGGGCATTGAAATTATCGGGCTGGGCATGGGGTTGGGGTTTGTACTGGGGTCGGGCTACTGGTGCACGGATTTCCTGGTGATCCAGACGGCGATGGCGTCGAAGAGCGTGGAATCGGCGCGACGTGTACCGCTGATTGCAGCGATCCCGAAAATGGTGTTTCCGTTTCTAGTGATTTTGCCAGGACTATTGGCCATCGGGCTGCCGACACCGCACACGACGACTGTGGAGCATACCGTCAATGGAGCGATCATTCGCGAGACGACAGTGGTGCGACCGGAAGTTGAGCAGGGTCGGGGACTGGTCCCGGCCAAGATCAATCCAGTGACAGGCAAGCCGATGCTCACGGCCAGCGGACAGCCGCTGCTGGATTACGACATGGCGACACCGAACATGCTGCTGCACTTTTTCCCGACGGGGATTCTGGGCCTGGGATTGACCGCCTTGCTGGCAAGCTTCATGAGTGGCATGGCGGGCAATGTTACTGCGTTCAATACCGTGTTCACGTACGACCTATACCAGAGCTACATTCACAAGGGCGGCAGCGACCGGCATTACATGGCGGTGGGTCGATGGGCGACGGTGGGGGGCATTGCGCTGTCGATTGGGACTGCGTATGCAGCCATCAATTTCAACAACATCATGGACACGCTGCAACTGGTATTCAGCTTTGTGAATGCGCCGCTGTTTGCGACGTTCCTGCTGGGCATGTTCTGGAAGCGGGCAACGGGGCACGCTGCGTTCTCAGGGCTGATTGCCGGAACGGCGACGGCCATGCTGCATCACGGGCTGACGCTGCCCATTGAGGCACGGCCGGGGATTCACGGCGGATGGATTACGGTGTTGCACCACTATCCAAGTGACATGGCGCAGAATTTCTGGACGGCGATTTTTGCGTTCAGTGCCAACTTAATTGTGACGGTGATTGTGAGTTACTGCACCAAGCCCAGGCCGGAATCGGAACTCGTGGGGCTGGTGCACTCGCTAACTCCGAAGCCGAAGCGCCCCGAGAATGAGCCCTGGTGGGAGCGGCCCGAAGCGCTTGGCCTGGCAGTTTTGCTGGGAGCAATTGCCCTGAACATTTTCTTTTACTAAGATTTTTTCCTGAATTATCGGCGACGGGATAGGAGAGAGCAATGAGCCTCGATTTACGCATTCCCATGGGATTGATGTTCACGCTGGTAGGCGTCATCCTCAGCGTGTTCGGGTTCGCTACAAACGGATCGCCGATCTATGCCGCGAGCTTGGGGATCAATGCGAACCTATGGTGGGGACTTGTGTTGCTAGTGTTTGGGCTGACGATGTTCCTGCTGGGACGGCGCAGCCAGGCGCGGCTGACGAAATTGCCGCCTGAGCCCGTGGGTGATGCGGATGTGAGAAGAGGACGCTGAAAGAGACAGTTGCCAGTGAACAGTTTTCAGCCTTCATGGGAAGAATGGCAGATTCATTTCGTAAAGTAATAACCGCTTAATCTGACAGAAAGATTCTCGTTGAACCGGAGATTGATACGCGCTTCATAGATGTGCCGGTACACTCATAGATATAGAGATGAAGCGAAGAACGATTGAACATTACGAAATACTTCGGCGGTTGGGCGCAGGTGGCAGCGGCGTAGTGTACCTGGCCACGGACACGCTGCTGCAGCGGCCTGTGGTGTTGAAGATTCTACGCACAGGCCGTCTTTCCGCCGAGCAGATGCGCTCGACTGTTCTGCGTGAGGCGCGGCTGGCTTCGGCGATCGAGCATCCCAATGTGTGCGGCATTTACGAAGTGGGTGAGAGCGGCAACGAAGGCTACATCGTGATGCAATATGTGCCGGGGCAGTCGCTGGACCGTTTGATTGCGAATGGGCCTGCAAGCCTGCAACTGGTGTTGTCAGTCGGAATTCAGATTGCAGATGGATTGCAGGCTGCACACGCACTCGGCATCTTTCATCGCGATCTGAAGCCGCAGAATGTGATGCTGACTGATGGCGGCCTTGTTAAGATTCTGGACTTTGGCCTGGCGCGGCGACTGCGGCCTGAAGAAGCGAGCTTTGACCCATCGAAGCCCGCTATGGACAAAGGCGCATCCGTGGCGGCGACTTACACGGCGCGCGGCGGCACTATCCGTTACATGGCGCCAGAGCAGTTTGTTACCGGGCAGTCGAGCGTGCAGTCGGATGTGTGGGCGCTGGGTGTGATTTTGTATGAGCTGACTTCCGGCCGGCACCCTTTTGCGCGGCCCGAAAACGAGGACTTCCAGGTCATTCGCGCCATCCAGTTTTTGGAACCCGAGGATCTGAGCGGTATTGTGAAGGGTATTTCGCCGGAACTGAAGAGCGTGATCGCGGCTTGCCTTGAGAAGAATCCAGGGGCGCGGTACGCGTCCGCGGCCGAAGTGCGCGAGGCGCTGAAGACGATCATGAAAGCGCTGCAGATTGAGACAGGGATTATCCCCGGCGATGCGGCGGCGAACCTGCCGACCACGCCTGCCGAGGCGGAGAAGCGGAATACAGGTTTATTGTCGATGCTCGCGGAGCGGTTTCGTGAATCGGCCGTGGACAAGGCGCCGCAGAATTCTCTTGTCGTCCTTCCGTTTACCAACCTGGGCGCGACTGAGGTTGCGCCGCTCTACGGATTTGCGCTTGCCGATGCCATTGCAGCGCGGCTGGCGCGGATTCCAGCGCTCGTCGTTCGACCGTCGAGCACGCTGATGCCGCTCAAAATTGCTCAGATGGATCCGCTCTCCGTTGGACAAAAGCTGCTGGTTTCGTTTGTTCTGGTTGGGAGTTTTCTGCGGTCGGATGAGGGCTTTGATCTGAACTGGCAACTTCTGGACGTGGCCTCGCAGAGCGTCCGTTCAGGGGGAGCGATTCGCGTAGCTTCACTGGATTTGATCGCGGTGCAGACGGAGATCTCGAACGAAGTGTTTGCCGCTTTGCATGGGCTGAGCGGGGGAGACCAGATGGACGCGAGGCGCAGGGGCGCGCGCGATGCGGCAAGCGGGGCGAATGGGGCGATCGGATCGCTGCCGGGACCGGTGAGCGAAGAGTATCTGCAGGGGCGCGCTCTGCTTAGTTCGTTCATGGTGCGAACGGGTTCGCGCGTCGATCTGGACCGGGCGCATGCACTGCTGATGAGTGTCACAAGCAAGGACCCGGAGTTCGCGGCGGGGTGGTGCGGACTGGGTATTGCAGAGTTGCAGTATGTGCGGCACGGATTCGGCGGGCAGATTCACGTGATGCATGCGCGGCGGTCTTTCGATGAGGCGCTAAAGCTAGACCCTGCGTCGACTGAGGCTAATCTCTATCGGATTTATATGTTGCTGTCACGCGGCGAAAAAGAGTCGGCACGGCATGGGATTGCGAATCTGCTGGCCGGCGCTGCGAACGATTGGAATGTGCACATGGTAGCCGGGCTGGCGCTGCGCGGCGATGGAATGTATGAGGAGGCGCTGCACCAGTTCAGCCGGGCCCTGAAGCTGAACCCCGCGAATGCAGCCATTCTCTATAACCATCGGGCGCGCGTGTATCACTATCAAAACCAGATTGAACTGGCAGGCGACGAGCTGGAAAAAGGGTTGGCGCTGGAACCGCGCCACCCGCTGCTGAGAACGTCGGCCGGCTACCAGCAGATGAGGCTGGGCAACCTGAGCGCGGCAATCGAGATCCTGGAAGGGGTGGTTCGCGACGACGATTCGTTGCGTATTGCTGTGCCCACGCTAGCGCTGTGCTACGTGCAGGCGGGCGAACGGGAGCGCGCGGCGGCGCTGCTCAAAGACGATACGATGGCTGCGGCCGAAGCCGACAGTGAAATGGCGTACCGGCTTGCTTCTTACTTTGCGGTGGAAGGCGACTCGAGCGAGGCCCTGCACTGGTTGCGGAGGGCCATCTACTTGGGCAACGAGAACTATCCCTGGTTCCAGATCAATCCCGCTTGGAATAATCTGCGGACGAACGCGGACTTCGAGCGGATTCTGGAGGATTTGAAGAAGGGGTTCCGGAAGAATCAAAAGACATGGAAGCGGCTGCTGGAACAGGTGCCGCCGGATGGGGAGTAGTTCGAATCTTCCACGGTGTGACCTTTATTGGGAAAAGGAGGCCGGTATGAAGATTGTGATCTTTTGCGCTGCTCTGGTCGCGCTGCAGTGCACAATAACCCAGGCGCAAGCCAGTGGTGTCAATCAGTTGACGAGTTCCCGCGTCTTTGCCTATGAACAGATGCCTGTCAAGACCTCTCCAAATGGAGCTGAGGGGCGCGTTGTGTTCAACGGCACGCTGGCTACGGGCGAAACCGTGGCAGCGCATGAGACGATGCAACCGGCAGGCACAGCGCAGAACCCCGCCCACGTCATCCAGCACTCGGAATTTATCGTGGTGCAGCAGGGGACGCTGGAGTTTCAGCATGACGGCAAGGTGGAAACCGCCGGTCCTGGTGGGATCATCTACGTCGCTCTTGGGACAAAGCATGCAGTCAAAAATGTAGGCGACGTTCCGGCCAAGTATGTCGTGATTCAGATTGGCGGCGATACAAAGAAGCCATAAGAAACCCGCCTGGAAATGGTTCGATGCATTGACCTGCATGCGGACCATTTCCAGGCGGGAGATCTTCAAACACAATTCGCGTACTACTTCAGGCTGACAGTAGCCTTCAGCGGCAGTTTGTCAGACGATCCTCCGACGAGGATCGTGTATTCTCCGGGTACCAGCGTCCACCCATCTTTCTTTTCATCGAAGATCGAAAGATACTTCGGGTCGATCTCCATTTCGACATTCTTGTTTTCTCCGGGTTTGAGGTTGACTTTGCTCCAGCCAATCAAGCGCTTGGGCGGCTCATCTGCGCTTGCCGGGAGCGCGGCGTAGACCTCGGCGATTTCCGCGCCTTCGCGCGTTCCGGAGTTAGTCAGTGTGAACGCGACCTTTACCTTCTCGCCCGGAGTGACAGTCAATCCTGCGTAGCGAAATGTAGTGTATGAAAGGCCGTAGCCAAAGGGAAACAGGACAGGCTTCTTTTCGGCGTCATACCACTTGTAGCCAACCTTGACGCCCTCATCGTAGACAACCTGGAAGGGCGGAAGACCGGAGGCGCGCTGTTCAGGCGAAACCGGGCCGGAGAAATGCTGCGACTCGGGTGGCGGCTGTGTGACTGTGGGATGAGGCAAATCGGCCTCGGACTTCGGAAAGGTGTTGGGCAGTTTGCCGCTGGGATTCACGGAGCCAAAGAGGACGTTGCCGAGTGCGTTTGCCCCATCTGAACCTGCGTACCAGGCTTCAAGGATGGCGGCTGGTGCGTCCACCCAGGGCATAGTGACGGGACTGCCGGACTCAAGCACCACGATGGTATGTGGATTGGCTGCTGCGACTGCGGCGATCAGATCGTCCTGGTTATGCGCCAGTGAAAGGCTGGGCAGGTCCATGCCTTCGCTCTCCCACTGATAAGCGAAGACGATTGCCACGTCGGCACCTTTGGCCGTCGCCGCCGCTGCCGCCGGATCAGCACCAGAATCGTATTTGACAGTGGCCTTGGGAGCGCGGGCTTGAATCGCCTTGAGCGGCGACGTGGGGAACCAGATCTCCTCCTGCCAGTGGGTTGCACCCTGGCCTGGAGCGGAGATGGCATTGCCCCCCGGCGGATCGACCTGCGCCGAACCGCCGCCGGAAATCATGCCCACATCCGAGTGAGCGCCGATGATCGCGATGGTGCGGATTCTGGCTGGAACCAGCGGAAGAGTCGCGTGCTCATTCTTGAGCAAGACGATGCCGCCTTCTTCGATCTTGCGCGCAACGTCCAGTCCGATGAAGGGATCGATAACGCTGCGCTGGCGGGGATAATCGACGACGCCGACAGCAAACATGGCGCGCAGGATGCGGTGTACATGCTCGTCCAGTTCGGCGACCGGAATCGTTCCCGCGTCAACCGCAGCCTTGTAGCGTTCTCCATAAAAGAAGCTGCCTGGCTCCTCATTGTCCAGTCCGGCCGCCGATGCTTTTTCAGTGCTGTGCGTCCCACCCCAGTCAGACAGAACGAAGCCTGGGAAATGCCAGTCCTTCTTCAGGACATCGGTAAGGAGGTATTTGTTTTCGCAGGCGAAGTCGCCGTTGACGCGATTGTAAGAGCACATCACTGCGGCTGGATGACCCTGAGCCACACCGATTTCGAAGGCCAACAGGTCCGATTCGCGGGCTGCGCGTTTGCCGATGGTGATGTTGACGGAGTTGCGTCCGCTCTCCTGGTCATTGAACGCGTAGTGCTTAATGTCGCCGACGACATGTTGAGACTGAGTGCCTTCAATGAGGCGCGCGACGAGGGTTCCGGCGAGAATTGGATCTTCGCCTAAATACTCAAACGTGCGTCCGTTGCGGGGTTCGCGCGTAATATCGCAACCGCCGCCAAGCGACATGTTGAAGCCCTGGGCGCGGAGTTCGCTGCCAATCAATTTGCCGTATTCATAAGCCGCGTCGGGGTCCCAGCTGGCCGCGGCTGCCACGTTCGCGGGCAGGGCTGTGGAATAGCGTCCGTTGGCGCCACTGGAGCGAACACCGTAAGCTGCGTCGCTCATATCGATGCCCGGAATGCCGAGACGCGGGACACCCACCGCGTAACCCACGCCGCGATTCGACGGCGCGTTTTCAGGAGTCACGGGATCGTCGGTCGGCATGCCGACGCCGTGCAGCAATGCAACCTTCTCTTCCAGGGTCATCTCTTTGAGGACCAGGTCGGCGCGCTCGTCAGGCGTGAGTGACGTGTTCATCCAGGGACCGGTAGGCTTCGGCGGTTGTTGGCGGCGCTGGGAAAAGCAACCGATAGGCAATATGGAAAGAAGCAAGAACGCGAGCGCAAAATGCAGAAAACCGCCGCGAAGTTGTAAACGTTTCATGGGACTCCCTTGGTAAACCGTTTTTCTCAAGCGGAATAATCCTATCAACAAACCGGGTATGCCTGTCTCGCCGGCGGGCGGCAGCGGTTCCCGCACCCGGCCCGGACTGCAGCCGGGGTTCCCGCACGAGACACAGGAGAGACCGTAACGAGGCTTGACGGTGCTGCCTGCAATCAGATGTACTCGATGAAAAGAAGCGGTACCGCGGAAGGTCATTCCATCCCACATGGCATTTGAAGCTGGACAGCGAATAGGCGATTACGAGATTGTGGCGAAGCTCGGCGCCGGCGGTCTGGGTGTGGTGTATGAAGTGCAGCACCTGATTTCGCAGCGGCGCGAAGCCATTAAGATTCTTTCGCCGGACCAGTCGGGAACACCAGAAATGGTGGAGCGATTTCGCCGCGAAGTCCAGACGCTGGCCGCGCTTAGCCATGTGAATATCGCCGCGCTGCACACGGCTTTTTACCATGAAGACAAACTGGCCATGGTGATGGAGCTCATTCGCGGGGAGACCTTGCGCGATCGTCGCGCAAAGACTGCAATCATGCTTTCCCAGGTGTTGGACTACACCGGACAAATGCTTCAGGCTCTGATCTACGCCCACGGTATGGGCGTGGTGCATCGGGACATCAAGCCCTCGAACATCATGATCACGACGGACGGTGTGATCAAATTGCTGGATTTCGGCATCGCCGTGACCGCGCAAGCCAGCGAATTGACGCAGACCGGGTTTCTTCTTGGGTCGCTGAACTACATGTCCCCGGAGCAGGTGAGCGGCGGCAAGGCCACGGCGCGTTCTGACATTTATTCCGTTGGCGTCACTTTGTACGAACTGCTCACTGGCTCATTGCCTATCACCGGAACCACCAATTACGAAATCATGATGGGGCACATGAACCAGGTCCCGACACCTCCGCATATCGCGGCCCCGCAGGTCCCGATTGCCATTTCAAATGCGGTGATGCGGGCGTTGGAGAAAGAACCCGACCACCGCTTTTCCACGGCGGGAGATTTTCTTCACGCGCTGCAGGATGCTCCGAGGGGCGGGAAGCAGGACGAAGCGTTTACCCAGCCGCTGCCAAATCCGGCTGCCCCTGCTCCGCGAAGCTCTTCGGGATCGCTTCGTCCCTCCGGCTCGCTTCAACAAAAACCCTCATCCGGCAGCGGCTTTCAAAGCCTGCCCCTTGAGGAAGTGAGCCGTAAGCTTGCCGTCTACATTGGCCCGGTGGCGAAGTTCGTAGTGAAAAAGCTGGCTGCCCAAACCGAAGACCTGGACACCATCTATCGCGAAGCGGCCAAGCAGATCAGCTCCGATACTGACCGCGCGGCTTTCCTGAAGTCGAAGAGACAGTAGTCGACATGCCATCTAGCTATTAAGCATTTCGAATGCCTTGATGAGGCTGGTGTGCATCCGATTGAAGGAAGCAGTAACTTCCGCGATCTCGTCTTTGCCCTTGATTGCGAGAGGCGGCAGATCGATTTCGCCCTTGCTGATTACGTCGGCATTTACAGAGACACGCCGCAAGGGGCGAATCACGATCAGGTACATCGCAAGATCGATCAGGACAATTGTGAGCACGAAGGTCGCAGCAAGGCCGACGAGCAGATCGTGGAAGCCCTTGTTCGCCAATGCAATGGGAACCGACATGGGCACGGAGACGATCTGCGCTCCCACAATTTCGTTCGGCTTCCAGCCGAAGCCATGATCGGCGCCGTAATGCTTGATCATTGCCTTGGGCGCGATAGCGGGTTGGCTGTGACATTGCAAGCAGCCTTGCGCGGCGATCACCGGAGCCGCGATATAAAGCATTTGACCGGTGGGAGTGGCGCGCTCGCCCACATGCTGAGTTTCCGTGGAGTGATCGCGGAAATAATTGATCAGGTCGACCTCCCATTCCGTGGCGCGGTCGTCCAGATTGCTCGGATTCAGCGCGGCTTCTCGCAGAACATAGTCGGGATAAGACGAGCGCAGGTTCTTGAATGTGACGTTCACTGCATAGAACGGAATAGTCTGGGGCAGAAAGTCGCTGGTGTGCAGAGGCGTCTTCTCAAGGATGGGGCTGACCTGATCGACGGTATAGTCCTTGGTAGCCCTGGCGCTGGCGGCCATGAGTTCGGCTTGCTGCAGCACTTGCTGTTGCGCGTTTTTCATCAGAAAGTCGTAAGCGTAGTGCGAAATCAGCAGCATCCCCACTCCGAAAACCACGATAAGCACCAGGTTGAATTTGGTCAGCAGCTTCATATATGCCTCCTCTGCGAAAGCCATCCTATCCGACCGCCGGAGCATAGACAGCAAGGGAAGCCGCATGACTCAGGGGAGGCGGTCCAACGGTTGGGTGTCAGTTGAAGATAACAGAACTCTCGCGAGTCGCGAGTTCGTTCTTTCACCGCGACAATCGCTGGCGTATGTCGGCTCCGTCGCGTCCCAGCGCCATTGAAAATGTGTCACTCGAACTGAAGCACGACGACCTCAGGGCGAGTGCCGACGCGCATCGGAGGACCCCAGGTTCCGGCGCCGAAGGAGGTGTAGACCTTGAGGGTACCGAACGAATGCAGGCCATGCGTAAATTTGCCAAATGCACGGCGGGTGAGCCAGGTGAAGGGAAAAAGCTGGCCTCCATGGGTGTGGCCCGAAAGCTGAAGTGCGATGCCAGCTTGTTCGGCGATCGGTAGTCGATTGGGAACATGGCTGAGCAGGATGCAAGGCTGGCCGGCGTCCGGGCGCAGGCTCTCCAGCGTTGCGCGCAAATGGAGTATGTGCGTGGATTCGTGATAGGAGACGCCGAGGATGGGCAGGCCATCGACGATCGCTCTTTCATTCTTCAGAATGCGAATGCCCGCGGCTCTCAGGGCTTCCAGATAGTGAGGTAGATCGCCGTATTCGTCATGGTTGCCAGTGACGAAGTACATGCCGAGCGGCGGAGAAAGCGCGCTGAACGGAGCAGCCAGCCTGGCAGGATCAACCCTGGCGCCGTCGAAGAAGTCACCGGGGATGAGGATAATATCCGGCTCGATTCGGGCTGCTAGGTCGACGATGCGGCGGCTGAAGAGCAAACCATTGATGTGCCCCAGGTGCAGATCGCTGATGAGAAGCGCGCTGCGACCGTGCCAGGAAGCGGGCAGGTTGGCCAGATGAATGGGAACGCGGTGGATGCGAATCAGGAGAGCGTTCACAAGGCCGTAGATGCCGGTCAAAGCTGCGAGCGAAAAAAGAACGCCGGCCAGTATCGGCCGCTGCACTGGGAAGATTGCAAGCCGGAGCCCGAAATCAAGAATCCAGCAAAGACACGCGGCAAGGAAGAAGTAATTAAGAAAACCGAGCCAGATTGCAGCAATCTTATAGAGCAGGGCGACGAGGAAACCGGAGAAGCGGAAGCTGAGTAGGGCCGAGGGAATGAAGCTGAAAGTCAGCAGGAAAAGAATTACCCGCAATGGTAGACCTGCGGCGAAGCTGAGATTGCCGCAGAAGACGACCAAGGTATGAAAAATGAACCAATGAGCAAGAAGCAGAAAGGCTTGCATTAAGCTGACGCCCAAAACTGGCCAGGCCTTCAAACCGGTGTCTCCCTGATTCAATGATTGCACGAACGAGGGAAGGGCAACTGTGACGCGAGAAACAGTTCAGTGCGTGAAAGAATGATTTAAATGCATGTTGATAAAGACAACGCGCTCGGCCTCTATATCTCCATTCCGTTCTGCCGGTCGAAATGTACCTATTGCAACTTTGCCTCGGGGGTGTACCCGGCTAGTGATCACGCACGCTACGTGGACCGCGTGATTGAGGATCTGAAGGCCGCTCGGGATTTGGCAACGCGCATGAATTTGCATTTGCCGCACAAGGTGGACACGGTTTACGTGGGAGGCGGGACACCGAGCTTGCTGGAGCCGGAGCTCTTCGCGCGATTGTTTGGCGCAATGCGCGCGGAGTTCGACTTCGATCCCGATGCGGAGATCACAGTGGAATGCGCCCCAGGGCAAATTGCAGATGAGACGCTGGCGGCGCTGACGGCGGTGGGCGTAAATCGTGTGAGCCTCGGTGTGCAGTCGTTCATCGATCGGGAAGCACACGAGAGCGGACGGCTGCACAGCCGCGCGGTCGTTGAGGAGGATTTGCGACGGCTGCGCGCGGCGGGCATTGGGAACTTGAGCTTGGACCTGATTGCGGGGCTGGCCGGGCAGACGTTTGCTTCGTGGGAGGAGTCACTTTCAGCGCTGGTTGAGAGCGAAGTTCCTCATGCCAGCGTGTACATGCTGGAGGTCGACGAGGATTCGCGGCTGGGCCGGGAAATGTTGGCCGGTGGCGCTCGCTACCGCGCGGGTCTGGTGCCGACAGACGACGCCATTGCGCAGATGTATACACGTGCGATCGAGAGACTGAGCGAGGGGGGATTGTGTCAGTACGAAATCTCGAATTTCTGCCGGTCGGGTTTCGCTTCGCGGCACAATCTGCGTTATTGGCAGCGGCGGCCGTATCTAGGGTTGGGGCTGGATGCTTCTTCCATGCTGCGCGAGGCATTGAACGGCCCAGCCGCCACGATGCCTCGTTACGTGCTGCGATCCACGACCACCGATGATCTGGGCGCCTACCTCAAGGGCCGTGTCCCTGCGGAGACTTCGTGGCTCTCGCCCGCGCGGCAGCACGAGGAAGCATGGTTCCTGGGTCTGCGATTGAATACCGGAGTGGAAGTGACGGCGATCGAGCAAGAGTTCGGCGATGAAATGTTGTCGTGTGCCATGCAGGTTGTGACGAGGTTGGCCGACGACGGCTTGCTGGAGTCAGATGGCAAGACGGTCCGGCTGACGGATCGAGGACGACTGCTTTCCAACGATGTGTTTCAAGAGTTTCTTGGGACAGAGACGGAAGAGAGCGTGTCGAAGTTCGGATGATTCGATTGAAGTGCCAGGCCTCGAGAGCGAGGCCTGGCACACGCTCCTATGAGATCCGGCATGCCACACTCTACCACGCGAGCAGTTCGTCACCCGTGGATGGCGAGAGATACGTCACCGGCGCGGCGGAGGCATCGGGACAGCCGCTAAAGCATTGGATGGTTTCGGGGCCAGCGGCTTTAGCTAACTGCAGTGCCTGCTCGGCCTCGCGCAGAACAACCACCGGTGAGCGGCCCTGACTGGTGGCGATGCCAAAGCATGCGGAGAGACGAATTGAGTCGCCGTCGATACGGTAAGGCGGAGAGAACACGTCGAGCCGAAGCCGCTCAGCGAGCATCACGGCATTGACGCCAGTGCAACCGGGCAGCGCCACCAGAAACTCATCCTTGCCGGGACGGCCCAGCAGATCATAGCTGCGCAACAAGCGATTGGTGCGACTCACAACCTGGCAAAGCAGATCGTCACAGGCCTCTGCGCCGAGCCGCGAATTCCAATGGCCAAAGTCGTCGATATCGAAGAGGATCATGCACAGGGAAGATTTCATACGCTGCACGCGGTCCGTCTCGCGGAAGAGCATGGACAGGATGGTTTCGCGGTTGTAGACGCCCGTGAGGCGGTCGGTCTGCGCATTGAGGAGAGCGGTTTTGCGGAGGGATTCTACTTCGTGCGTTTTTTCGAAGGCGCGCAGGACCATGTCGAGTCGCAGGCGCAAGTAGGGCGTATCGGTTGAGCGCAAAATCAGATCGTCAATGACGCCTTCGGCCAGGCGATCCTTCCATTCCTTGGTAACCGTGTCCGCAATCAGGACAATCGGAAGCCGGCGGGAACTGGCGTTGACACGGATGGTGGTAAGAAACGCGCCAGCGCCCTGGTCGAGACCGGAAAGACTCACGTCGATCAGAGCCAACGTGGGGGGGGTGGACGCGGTCATCGAAGCTAAAGCAGCCTCGGCTGAGAGAACGATTTCAACGCGGGCATCAGACGCGAGCAGCGCTGGTTCAACAGCGGAGAGAAGAGCGGGCTCAGACGAAGCGAGCAGAATCGTGAGTGCATTGTTGGCTAGCATGCCGGAAAGCCTCCGTACTGGATGCATCGGCGATGGTTAGAGAATACTTAGGGGGTGGCAATAAATCTTTTGACTTGCTTAATGACCTTTGGGCTTGAAGCTGGAGTCGACGGTACTGTTACCGCCGGCGCTTGCAACGAAGTCCCGAAGAAGTCTCACGCGGTAGACGGAGCCTGACACGAATGATCGGTACAATCGAGAGCCTGATTGAGGAACTAGAGCGCGATCCTCTGCTGGACAAGCCTGATCGGCTGCGCCAGCGTATCGAGGCGCTTGACCATCTTGAGGCCTGGCTTGTGCATGGCGAGAATACGCTCCCCATGGAACCGCGAATTTGTCAAAAGGCGAGAGCAATCTGCGACAGGTTAGAGGGGGTGAACGCAAGGCTCTACCAGACAATCCGCAGTGAGATTCAGCGCGGCGCAGGCAAGAATATCTTCTCTCAATATCTGTCGGAACCTGGATCCGATCCTGAGGTCGTTGACTGGGAAGGCTATGACTATCTGGATGAGTTGATCGGAGGCGTGTTGCAATTGCAGGAGCCAAGCACCGAAGCCGCCCAACTGGAAAAGGAGATGGTCGCTTATCAGCCTACCCCAGCGCGCCATCTCTTCGATTTGATCAGCCGGACCGGGCTCACCGAACGGGATGTGTTGGTGGATCTCGGCTCCGGACTAGGTCACGTTCCATTGCTCACGGCGATTTGTACGGACGCGCGCAGCAATGGAATTGAGTTGGAGCCGGCCTACATCGATTGTGCGCGGCGGTGCGCTCAGTCTCTCAATCTGAACAGAGTGACGTTTGTCCAGCAGGACGTGCGGGCGGCCAATTTGTCCGAGGGAACTGTGTTCTATCTGTACACACCCTTCACCGGCACGATATTGCGAGCGGTTCTGGACTCGCTGCGGAGGGAAGCCGCGAGCCGGAAGATGCGGATCTGCACACTCGGACCGTGTACGCCGACCGTTGCCGCAGAGCCCTGGGTTGAAGCCGGCGGTGCAATAGAAACGCGGCGCATCACCATATTCAATTCACGCAGCTGACGCAGCAATTAGTCGACGAAGTCGATCTGTGGCGCAATGGGGATGATGCCGCGCTCGTGGCCGAGGTCGAGCAGTTTGCGGATCGCCTGCCGGCCGTCCGAGCCGTAGTCGAGCGTGCGGTCGTTCACGTACATGCTGACGAAGCGGTTGGCGAGGCGCGCGTCCAGGTCGCGGGCAAATTGCATGGCGTATTCCAGCGCCTCTTCGCGATGATCGAGAGCGTGCTGAATGCTGTCGCGTACGGCTTTGGTGATGATGCGCATCGAATCAGTACCAAGTGATCGGCGAATAGCGTTGCCGCCGAGAGGCAGGACGAGCCCAGTGGTTTCACGCCACCAGACACCGAGATCCAGCACCTTGTAGAGACCGCTTGCGGAGTAAGTGAGCTGACCCTCGTGGATGATGAGGCCGGCTTCATAGTTGCCGGCCAGTATCTCCGGAATGATGCGGTCGAAAGGCACAGTGACAGTCTGAAGTTCGGGGTTGAAAATCTTGAGCGCGAGATAGGCTGTGGTCAGAGTGCCGGGCACTGCGATCTTGATGCGGCCAAGATCCTCGGGGGCTAGCTTTTTGTTGGAGACAATCATGGGCCCGTAGCCTTCGCCCACGCTGCCGCCGCAACCCATGAGCGCGTAGTTCTGCTGCAGATAGGGATAGGCGTGGAAGCTGATAGCAGTGACGTCGTAGAAGGCCTCGTTCTGCGCGCGCTGGTTGAGAGTCTCAATGTCGCATAGGGTGTGCGTGAAACGATAGCCGGGGACACGAACTTTGTTGGTGGCCAGTCCATAAAACATGAAGGCGTCATCTGAGTCGGGGCTGTGCGCGATGGAGATGTCGATGATGCCGGCGGGGCTGGCGATTTCGGTCTGCTGGGTACTCACAGTGGGGTAGGTCCTTTCAGGGCAAAAAACTTCAGTGGTTCTTTTGGATGCGGCTAAGCGCTACGGTGGCGCAGGCGGCGGAATCCAGTGGCGAGTGCGGCGGCAGTGACGATTTTAAGAACGTCGCCCGGTAGAAAGGGGAGCACCGCGAGAGCGAATGCGGACTGAATCGAAGTATGCGTCAGAACCGCCAGCCACAGAGCTCCGCAGGCCAGGATGACGAGGCTGCCTGCGGCGGCGCTCAGCGCGGCGGAGGTGAAACCGCGCCCCGTTCCGCGATAGAGAACTGCAATCAGCAGGGCGGCCAGGGGATAAGCAAGCAGGTAGCCGCCTGTGGGTCCAAAGAGATGAGCCAGGCCAGAGACAACTGGAGTGGGCGCAAAGACGGGCAGCCCAATGGCGCCTTCAGCCAGGTAGGCGACGAAGGTAGCCAACGCCAAGCGTGGGGGCAGCAGCAGACCCAGCAGCAGCACGGCGAAAGGTGCCAGCGAGAGCGGCACCGGCGTGAAAAACAGGGGCACAGAGACGCGGGCGCAAACAGCTGCAAAGGCACTGCCCAGGATCACGATACCGGCAGTGCTCAGCCAGAAAGCCGGAGTGGCCGTAGAAGTTAACGGGAGTGAAAGTTCCTTGCTCACAGGATTTCCTTTGGCGTTTCCACGAAAGAATCTTGTTCCGTGGATGGAATTCAGGGTTCTACTTCAGTTTCCTCAGCCGGGTCAAAGACCTGGTCGGGGGCGGTTTGAGAAGACTTTCCAGCAACCAGCTTGCGCCGGAGTTTCGAGCGCTCGGTCCAGATGTGACAGGCCATGCCACCCGCCGCAAATAGCAGCGCAGCAAGCGAGACGAGAAGGCCAATCATTAACCAGCGCATGATAAATGTGCGGCGTTTTTCCGATTTATGCGCCTTGTTGATACCGCGGCCTGTTTACCGGAATTGGAAATCCGCCGAAGCTCAGAATACCAGACGGGGTAAGGCACGCACCTTCGGGTGGCTTTAGCTCAGGCGCAAGGCACCCTGCAACCAGTCAAGGTAAGCCTGGCTCGCGGCTTCTACACCAAGAACTAGAAACTCCGGTGTCTGATAGCTATGCAACTGGCGGACCCGGGATTCGAGGGCCGCAAGTTGCTTCGGACCGGTCTTGAGCACCAATAGGGTTTCCGTGGAAGATTCAACCCGGCCCTCCCAGTGGTAGATGGATTGAACGCTCGGAATGAGAGTGGCGCAGGCGGCGAGGCGTTCTTCAACCAGAGTGTGGGCCAGGCGGTTTGCCTCGTCGGGTGAACCAGCTGTGGTCAGAACGATTTGAATCGGCGGGTGGGCTTGCGGCGTGGCATTGGGCATGAGCGGCTCCAGCGTTAGTGTACGAGCCGGGACCCGGCGGAATGCTTCCATGGATTTGCGGAGCGCGCTTCCGGTTTACCCAAATTTCCGAAACTACGCTAATCGCGCCACGCGCAATACGGTGATGTCATCATCCTGGCCATATTGCTGTGCGGTCTCAACAACATTCTTCGCCGTTGCGCCGGCGCGCAGCATGGCTTCCACCCTGGGAAATCCAAGAAGCCCATGCTGGCTATCGTGCGCTTCGGCAATCCCATCGGTCATCATCACAAATCCATCACCCGCAGCCATATTCAAACTCTCTTGTTCATAGCTCGTTGCCTCCGCCAACCCCAACGGGAGCGCTCCGTCGAAGTGGACCTCAGTCCCATTCACGTAAGGCGGAAGGTGGCCCGCGTTGGCGATGGTCAATTGCCCCCGGCGATCAAGGCGAACGGCCAGGCAGGTGGCGAATCCCCCGTGCATGTGGCCGCAGAGACGACGGTTCAGTTCGCCCAGGATCTCCGCCGGCTCTTCAGTGTAGCCGCTCACAGTGCGCAGCGTTCCCACAATCATAGACACGATCATGGCGGCCCTGAGGCCCTTGCCGCTGACATCGCCAATGACGATCAGGGTGCGCCCGCTTTTCAGCGGGATGACCTGAAAGAAATCACCACCCACTTCAGCGACGGGGCGGTAGACGCTCTCGATAGAATAGCCGTCGATCTGTGGCAGTTCATCGGGCACCATGACGCGCTGAACCTCGCGGGCAGCGGCCATCTCGCTCTCCAGAGCGGCCTTTTCCGTTTCGGCACGAATGTGGCGACGGCTTTCGCTGATAGAGACATAAACCAGGCCCGAGTAGCCCAGGCAGATAGAAATGATAGCCGCCAGGCCATCGAACATCAGCCGGCCATGCAGCCGCGCTGTCTCCGCAGCGTCCATCTGGACGGGCAGGGGTGCCGACGGTAAGAAGTGCCCCAGCAACCCCATGCAAATGAACTGCACCGCAAAAATGGGCAGAGTCGCCTTCCAGAATTGACCTCGCAAAGAGATGCCTGCCACCGTATAGCAGATCGCGAACACAGCGATGACTACAACTGATATGGCGAAAGGCAGCGGCGGCTCGTTCCCCATGTTGATGCTGTCGCTGGTAAATCCAAAACTGGCGAAGACAAAAAACACGGCAAGCAGAAAGACAACGGAGGTCTTTCGGGGAGTAGTTTGCCAAGGGTTAGGGGCCTTCATTGGATCCGTTGTATCCTCTTAGGTCTCGAAGTTGGAACCAGAGAATCCGATTCTTCCGAACGGTCTTCGCCCACCCTGTTTGAAGCGTTCTTTATTTCGAGGCCTCTCATGGGGAGCGCAGCTTCTTGCCAGATTCTTCCAACGTGTTTCCGCTTGGCATGGATTGTACCCTTATGAGCACCGATCAAGACACAAAACCTGCTCATGGTTACGCACACCGTCGAGTCGGCCCTGAGAACGCTTGGAATTGGACGAGCCACCCAGACGCGGGAATCGATCAAAGTGCAGCGCGAATGACCTTGCGGTAGTTGTCGAGTATCGCTCTGCCGCGTTCGCTGAGGCGGCAGATTGTAAGCGGATATTTTCCCCGAAAAGTCTTCTCGATCGCGATGTAGCCCGCCTCCTCAAGTTTGGATAAATGAGCGGAGAGATTGCCTTGCGTGAGGCCCGTTGCCTGGCGCACATACTGGAAGTCGGCTTCTTCGACAGCGGCCAGCAATGCCACAATCATCAGCCGCGCAGGCTCGTGGATCACGCGGTCGATCTCGCCGAGCCGCTGGATTTTCGCGCTCATGTTATTCCTTCGTCTCAGCCGGTTTGCAAACCAGGATTAAGAACACGGTTGTGCCGGAAACGAACAAAAGGAGGCCAATGGCGCCGTACAGGATGGCGAAGCCCAGCTCCAGCGAGACCCCGCTGAAGGCGAGAACGATGCCGGTGGCTGCCATCAACATTCCGCCAACGGCGAAGCGGGGCAACCGGCCAGCTAGAACCATCAACGCTCCGCCACCAATCCCGGTGCCTGCAAGGAGCCAGGCGGTTGGCGGAAATGAGCCCCTGCCCAGGTAAGCTGCGAATGCCGCCGCGACCGCAATCGCAAATGCGATGGAGACTGCGATGTAGGCCCGCTTTCGATTGACGGGCTTCATCGCAACAAATCCAACTTTTTCGATCAGGAATTTTCTGCGCACCTTCTTGATGATCCACTGCGAAGAAAGCATCAAGGCTGGCACGCCCAGCCCAAGTACCCAAATTGCCGCCTTGTAAGGCTGCGAGCCTTGAGGGAATACCAACTGGACCCACATGGTAGCGGCGAGGATTAGAAAAGCCAACCCAATCAAGATCTCGGGCAATCCGTCGCGGTGCTGAGCTTTTTGAATGAGGCGGTTGGCAATTACGTCCGGATTCTGTTCAAGAATGCGAGATGATGAATCGTGCATATTATCCTCACAGTCTAGTTTGTATCGCAAACTGGACTGAGTGAAATATTGCGCTTGTCTTTGCCGCTTGTCAAGCGGAAGTGACGGTCCGAGATTACCTGGAACGTTGCGAACATCAGCGACGTACCTTCAAGGTATGGGACGTGCGCGTGCTTTTCTGTGGCTGGGACTAACGGTTGTTGCGGCTTGGCTGCTTTCCTGTTCGGTGGTCGGTATTGTGGCGGGCGATTGGTCGTTGCATCCTGGCCGGCGCGTGCTGAAGGCCGAGGGGCTGACGCGAGCAATCGCGGCAGAGAATCATGCTGATTTTGCGGAGGTAGCCGTTACCGCGGACGATGGCGTAACACTGCGCGGGTGGAGCATGCGGCCTGCACACGGAAACGGCGATGCGGTGATCCTGTTGCATGGAGTGGAGGACAATCGGGTTGGCATGCTGGGGTACGCGGGCCTCCTGCTGCGAAACGGATATGCGGTTCTATTGCCCGATGCGCGGGCGCAGGGGGAGAGCGGCGGGACTCTGGCGACGTACGGTGTCAGGGAAGTCGCAGATGTGCGTCGGTGGTATGACTGGATTAAGCGAACAGAGGCACCGCGCTGCGTGGACGGTCTGGGAAATTCGATGGGCGCGTCAATCCTGCTGGAATCATTGCGGACGACGCCCGGCTTTTGCGCCGTTGTAGCTGAGTCACCCTTTGCGAATTTCCGTGAAGCATCCTATGACCGCATGGGGCAGTGGAGCGGGACGGCGCCGTGGTTCGGGCGGACGGTGTTGTGGCCGGCGGTGGAGACTGGATTCCTATATGCGCGCTGGCGGTATGGCGTGGACCTGGATCAGGATTCGCCAGAGGAATCTGTAGCCGCATCCAAGGTTCCCGTGCTGCTGATTCATGGAAAGAAAGACACGAACCTTCCCGCATATAACTCGGAAATGATTTTGGCGCGGAGCGGTGTGCGCGGCGCGTCTGTGGAGTTGTGGGAGCCGCGGTATGCCGAGCACACAGGCGCCATTGGGTCGGAGCCGCACGAGTATGAGCGAAGAGTGACAGGGTGGTTCGAGGAGCATGATGCGCAATCTCAGAACTGACTGCGCACCTTGAGGTAGCGACGCCACACGAGGAGGGATGGTAGACCGAGAATTACGAGCCAGATCAGGATCACAGGACCGTATTCCTCAAAGAAGAGGATCATTGCCAGTACGGTGTCCGTTGCGTGATGAAAGCCTGCTACTAACGCGTTATGCATGCGGTTGGAAACGGAGGCGGACGGCGGGTTTAGCTGTGCTTTGAACTCCTCGGAGAGTTGAATCTCGACGGTAGCGAAGTCCACCCGGTGTTCGAGATCGCCCTGCTCTGTTTCCATGCGTTCAATGTCGCCACGCACTCGGGCAATTCCCTCTTCCACCTGGAGAACCTCGGCCACATTTCCTGTGCGCTGCTGAAGGATTGTCTCGAAGCGCTCTTCCGTTTCGCGAGAGGTCTTCAGCCGCGCCGCTAGGTCGGTGTGCTGCTGGGTGACCTCTTCGCCGGATTGGGATTCATTTTCGACGCGACCAAGGGTTTTGAGGTCGCCAACTGCCGAAGAGAGCTCCGGCGCTGGAACCCGGAGAGAAGCCTGGAGGCCGCGTGGGGCGTTTTCAGGAGTGGACACTGTGAGCTGTGCGGGATAGCCGTGATGCCTTGCCAGGATCGTGTCGAGAGACGTCCGGGAAAGGGCAAAGTCTTTCACCACGACGGTGAGGGAAGCGGTGCGGGCGATCATGGGTGCTGGTGCAGGTGGGGCGTGTCCATCAATCGTGAAGGAGTTCTGGGCATGATCCCCGAGGCCATGAAAGAGACCGTTCGAATCGGCGGCAATGCCCCGCGTGGTACTTGACACCAGGGAGTCCAGGCGTCTGCTTTCACCTTCCAGCGGTCTGCTTTTTCCTTTGGCTACCTTGGATTCCTGGTCGGTGATGGACTGCCCGTCAATTGCCTGACTGGCGATCCGCTGATTCAGGTATTCCGTCATCCTCTGTTGGTGTTGGGGCGCCACCTTATAGGCGGTGCGAGTCATCGATGCGGGGATCGCCAGAAGGATCACGATCACCGCGCATCCGGATCCGATTGCCCACTGCTTCCACGTCCAAAAACTGAGACGAACGATGAGCTTTTGCTTCGGCAGTCTTTGGCCCGCGCACTTCTGTTGCGCTAATTCCGTGATGGACTTTTCCAACTGCGAAAAAACGACCGGGACGGTCCAACTGGAGAGCGTCAGCGTGGTGCTGCGGAACTGCGCAGCGAGGCTGGCGCACTCCGCGCAATCGTCGACGTGGGCGGCGACAGCGTGAGACTCGCCATTGGGGAGTTCTCCGTCGAGCCATGCCATGATTTCCTCGGGGGCGACGGGATGTGTTGTGAGATTCATATGCGTCCCTCCGATTCCGCGAGATCCGATGCATGCGTTTTGGGTATTGGCGCGGTAAGCAGGTCATGCAACGCCATTCGCGCGCGAAAAAGGCGTGAGCGAACTGTGTTGAGCGGCAGGCGGCATAGCTCAGCAATCTCCGCGTAGCTCAACTGCTCAAATTCACGCAGCATCAGGATTTCGCGATCCATGGATTCCAGCTTGCCAATGCTTTCGCGCAGAAGTACTTCGCCGTGAATAGTGTTTTCGATGGACGGTTCGTGACCGGGCAGCCGATCTCCGTGAAACATGGCTCGAAATCTTGCTTTGCGGTGGTAAGCTCGCAGGATCTTGAACCCAATCGCATAAAGATAGGTTCGGAAAAGAGCTGATGCCTCATAACGAGACGAAGCGCGCAATACCGCGAGAAATGTCTCTTGCGTCAGCTCTTCGGCCTGGGAGGGATCGGTGAGGCGGCGGCGAAAGAATCCAAAGAGTGGCTGTTTGTACCGTTGGAAGAGGGCGCTGAATGCGTCCGAAGAGCCACGAGAGAAAGCAACCATCAATTGTTCGTCGGTGAGAGACGACGTGGAGTCGGCCGGATCGGGACTTTCTGGAGCATCGACCATGATAGTTGGCTTTGTCGCCTCCGAGTGTAGAACGAACACGTGTACCGCGTCTTGCATAAGGTTTCTTCTCGGCCCTTCACGACTGATAATGCGGTGAGGCGAGGAAAAGTTCCCGGTTGATCGAGAAACTGTCTGACGGTTTGAACGTGCTCGCCCTTCTCTCCACAGCGGCAGCCGAGGGCGCGTGGTGTATCTTGGCCCTGAAGATGAAATCCCCCGCACGGAGAACGGCTTAATCCCTTATGCCTACTTTTGCTGCTATTGATATTGGTTCCAATTCCTGCAGGCTCAAGATCGCAAAGGTTATAGCGCATCAGTTGAAGACACTCGCGGAAGATCGCGAGGTCACGCGACTCGGTGCCAGCGTCTTCGAGTCGGGGCTGGTGGCTCCGGAGGCGATGACCACCACGCTCCGCGCGCTCAAGCGGTTTCAGAGGGCGGTACAGGCGCATGGGGTCGACCAGATCCGTGTCGTGGCGACGGCGGCAATGCGGGATGCGCGCAACGGGCCGGCGTTTCAGGCGTGGGTGAAAGCTGAGACCGGCTGGTCAATGGAGATCATCTCGGGCCTCGAAGAAGGCCGGCTGATTCATCGCGGGTTGATGGCCTCGGAACCCGACGTCGCCGGGCGCGTGCTCCTCGTGGATCTGGGTGGGGGAAGCTGCGAGATTACTCTCTCTGAAAAAAAGCGAATCAAGGACACGATCAGTGTGCCGCTGGGCGCGGTGCGGCTGACAGAGGAGTTTCTAGCGGAGGATCCTGCGCCTGCCGAGGGACTCGCGCGCTTGCGGCGCTGGATTGGAAGAGAACTGCGCCGAGCACACAGAAGGATTCAGCCGGAACGCATTTCGCTGGTGATTGCGACGTCCGGGACAGCAGCGGCGTTATCTGAGGCGATTGGCATCAAGTCTGCAGGTCAGCGAGCCAGCAAGCGAGCCAACGGGACGGCCGGGTTAGTTCTGACGCGCGAAGTACGCAAGCTCGCGACAAAAATGGCCAAGATGACGCTTCCGGAGCGCGAGGCAGTGCCGGGAATTGGACCGCGGCGAGCGGAGATCATTGTGGCCGGTGCGGAGGTTTTTGCAGAGTTGCTGGATAGCTTCGGTCTGGCAGGGTTTCGCTATTCGCCACTGGGCCTGCGCGACGGCATTCTGGCGCAGATGCTTGCGGAGCAGGATGCGCGAGCCACGGCGCACAGGGAATTCGAACACGAGCGGTGGGAAAGCGTACTGGCCACTGCGCGACGTTACGGTGTGGAACCTAAGCAGGCTGAGCCGGTGCGAGCCCATGCATTGCAACTGTTCCGAGAACTAAAGGTGCTGCATGAGCTCCCTGCGGAGTATGAAAGCTGGTTGGCGGCCGCTGCAATGCTGAAGGACACGGGTAAGTTCATCAATCACCAGGGGCATCACCGGCACACCCAGTACATCGTGTCGAGCTCCGAAATCTATGGGTATACGCTGCTGCAGCGGACCGTGGTTTCAGCGATAGCCCGCTACCTGGGCAAGAGCCGTCCGCAACCGGGAGACCGTGCTCTGAGGAATATTCCAGCGGAGGAGCACAAGAATGTGCATCGGGCAATCGTGCTGCTGCGGCTGGCTGTCGCGCTGAACCAGGATCGCGCCAGCGATGTGTTGCGAGTGGCAGCGAAGATTTATCCGAAGCGCGTTTATCTGGAGCTGGCGCCGGGACGTACTGGCGCCGAGCTGGAGCTCTGGAGTCTGCGCAAGGAGGCGGACTACTTCCGCGAGGTCTTTGGGCGCGAGCTCTTTGCCACACTGGCGTAGATGGAGCGCGCCATGCGTGGATCGATGAGCCACTGCAAGATGGGCGGATGGCGGTCCATGTCGATGCGGGCGACAGATCCCTTGCGCATGCGGATGGCGGCGCCGCCATTGCCGGTGACGATGCGGCCGACGAACTGAAAAATGTTTGGGTTGTGACCAACCATCAGGACGCCTTCGCGGTCGGCGTACTTCGCAATCAGTTTCTGGAAGTCGGCGTAAGCAGCTTCGGGCGCCAGAGCCTTGCCGATTTCTACTTTGGCCTCGTAGCCCATTTCAGTTCCGACAAACTGCGCGGTCTGCATCGCGCGCTTCAGGGGGCTGGAGACAACGACGTCGACCTGGACCTTCAAGGCATTCAACATGCGCGCCATCAACATGCACTGATCTTTTCCCTCCTTGATGAGGGACCGTTTGGCGTCGAGGACGGGGTTGTCGCGGGGGATTCCTGCACTTGCGTGGCGCATCAGGTAGAGATTCATCGTGAATGGTCCGAGAGGGAGCGGGAGTTTCGGTCAGCTCCTCGAGGTTCGATATTAACACATTTGTAACATTTTTGATTGTAGGTAAATCGGAGTGGGAATTAGGGTTAAGGTCGGTTGGCTGGTGCTGAACACCAGAGTTCGCTGGCAAGAAGGCCGCCAAGCCAGGTGCGCCGGTCGTGAAGAATGAACCCGGTCGCCCCGAGAGCAGAATGATGGTCCGGCAAGTTTCGTACCCCGAGGTCGGTAAGCCAGCCGAAGGCACGGTAGAGGGCCCAGATCAACGGGCGTGTGACGGTGCTCCCGAACCAGCCCGGTGGAATGGCGAAATCCGAGACGACCCAGACCGCTGACGGCGCGGCCACATTGCGCACGGTAGCTGCCAACGATTGAACCTCTTCGGTGGTAAGGCAGTCGAGAAAAAAGTGCGTGAAAATCGCATCGTAGGGCCGATCGGAACTTCGTCGTGAGTTGGGTTGCCAAGCACGGGCGTCCGCGAGCTGGGTTCGCACGCGTCTGGCGTGGTGAGGGCCGGCGCGTCGGACAAGAGCGCTGAGCATGGCGGGACTCGCGTCGACAGCGTCGATGTGAATGTCGGTGTTGGCGCGGAGTAGCCGGGCAGTGAAACGTCCATCGCCGTCACCAAACACAAGGCCGTGGCGGCACGCAGAGAGTTGCGGAAGAAAGGCAGAGCGCGCCCACGAAAGCCACGGGCCGAATGTGGCGTATTCCAACCAGCGGTAGGGGCCGGCGAGCCGATTGAAATTGGGTGCACTACTCATTGCAGAAGCAAGGCGAGCGGAGTGAGCAGGACGAGGTCGGCGGCTGCGCGCAGAGCAAGCGGCGATAAGCGCTCGCGTTGGTGATCAAGCATGGCAAGGAGCAAGGCGCTGGCTTCACCGGCACAAACGACGCCCGCCGTGCGGGGGCTATGAATCGCGAAGAGCATCGCCCCCAAAATGAGTCCCGTGAAAGCAAGCAAAAGTGCGTGTCCGGAGATTCCTAAGTGCGGAGCGCTGTCGCCGGACTCCCAGCACTCAATCGCGTGGCAATTGATCCAGGCAAGCAGGGTGAAGAAGAAGGCCATTGCGGACAGCGGCCATAACGCTGCCGAGTGCGCTGGGACCGGAACGAACGCCCGGCTCAGTGTGGGCAAGACGCAGGCAGCGGTGAACAGGATGGCGACCAGTGCTTCCTTCGCCAGCAGCCGGGACAGCAAAGGCCGAAACCTGCGGGGTGAGTGGACGCCGGAAAAATAGGCAAGCGCTGCGGCACCTAGAACAGAGTTGCGCTCAAGCGCGGCCACGGGCATGAAGCAGAAGACTAGAAAGACAGCAGCGCATGCGGAAACCAGGGCGAGCGGAATGAAGATGCGACGATGCCGCCAATGGAAGTGGTGGCGCAGCCGCAGGCGATGAAGTTGGTTTGTCAGGAAAGCCGAGCGCGCATCCAGCAGGCGGTCGGCAATATAGACCGACCATGCGGCGAGGGCCAGCGAGGCGGGAACCCAGGCAGGCAGAGTGATTCCCACGGCCCAGGCAAAGGCAAGAGTCCAAACAACCGCTACAGTGGGAGCGTCGAGGCTGGTCAGATGCCACCATGCAATCGGAAGGAGCGGGTCCAATCTGTGGCTCGTGGCGATTGTTCGGCCCGTCGCATCTTCCTTGTTGATGGCGCGAACAGGTATTGCCGGATTGGCCAGCGACGACTCCACAACTTCGATTGTAGGAGATGAGCTGGGTTCCCCGAAATGTCAAAGCGTGCGAACTTCCCTAGCGGTGCGTGCCTCCATGGTGAGCGACCGCCAGCTGCGATTTTTCCAGTTCCTTCAAATCAAGCTGTCCATCGTGATCCATCGTGGTCAAGATCAAGGCGCTGGAACTCGGCCTCCATGAAGGCCATGAACTCAGCGTGAGAAATCTTGCCGTTCTGGTCGGTGTCCATCAGTTTCAGCAGCTTCACAGCTTCACACCTTCCGGCGAAGCTGCGACAACATTGGGTGCATTCGGTGTTGATGCCGGACTGGGTGCCCGAACTGCGGCCGGTGCCGACTGTGCAGCGGCAACCACGGTGCTTGACGCAGCTGCAAATGCAAAGAGCGCAGCGGCAAGAACGGCGGTCAGGGAATTTGTTTTGATGGAAAGCATGGTGTTTCTCCTCGGCCTGGATCAGAGCTGACTCGTCCTGATTGCAGAGGAAATGTACACCAGAATGGAGAATGAAAGCAGTGGTCCGTCGCATGCAAGACGAGACCAGTTGAATCAATTGTCTTCTTTGCTGACCACATACTCCAGGGCGACCCGCGACGATCTGTACGCTGCCCCACATTTCCAGCATTGCAATTTCTGAGTTTTGGGTAACAACTCCCTGGGCGGCCCGTCTATCGGGCATCGCAGCCTGGAAGGGCAAAGATAACTCTCACTATCTGCTATATCCGGGCTGGGAATGAGGTGGTATGAAAAGGGAGCGTGGGCATTTGTCAGCCGGATCACCTGGCTGCGAGAAACATGACGCGGGCGGCAGTCCTTTCAATGACTTTCTTGGAAAGAGCTTCGAAGAAAAACCCATCTGGACCGGACTGTACGAAAGCTTGCACGATGCGATGTTCCCACCCAGGCTTCCAGCTCTGGAACTAACCTCAATACCCATTCCGATCCCAGACCGCATGGCCGTCAAGGCAAACCCCTGGGCCTTCGGCACCGCGACCATCGTGAATGGCGGTATCCTGGCAATTGTCCTGTTAATGGGTTTGGGCTCGACAATAGACCATCTCCGGAAACCGCTCCCTGGCGAGGATATCCATCTCAAAGACTTCACCCTCTTTGCGCCCGCCAGCGCGCAGAGTCTTCACGGCGGTGGCAGCGGTGGCTCCAATGAGCTTACGGATCCCATCACCGGGAGAGCGCCTAAACAGGAAGACATACCGTTGACTCCTCCGCAGGTTCCGTTGGTCGAGAACCCGATCCTGCGCATTGATCCTTCCATCGCCGTACCTCCGGAGGTAAAGCTTCCTGACAACCCAGCGCTCCCCAATATCGGAGTGCAAAAATCGCCAAATGTCAGCCTGGCTTCCAATGGCCAAGGCTCGCATGCCGGCATTGGCACGGGTCCCGGTGGCGGAGACGGTCCCGGGAAAGGTCCCGGCTATGGCCCCGGGTTCAATGGCGGTTTCGGTGGCTCGTTTTACACGCCCGGAATCGGCGGTGTCTCTCATCCTGTCCCCATCGTGACTCCGGAGGCGGAGTTCTCTGATGAGGCGCGCCGCAACAAATACCAGGGTGCCTGCCTGATTTCGATCATCGTGGATGCGCGAGGCTATCCGCAAAGTCCACGAGTAATTCAATCGCTGGGGATGGGGCTCGATGAAAAAGCGCTCGAAGCTGTCCAGAAATACCGTTTCAAACCGGCACTCAAAGACGGCAAGCCGGTCGCGGCGAGGATCATAGTCGAAGTGAATTTTCGTTTGTATTAGCGCTAGGCGTTTCTATTCCGCATCCGCGATTGCCTGATGCAGATCGCTTGCCATGCGGCGCAGTTCGCCTGAAAGTTGGTCTACCTCGTCTTCTTCATCGAGTACAGCCGACGGAAGGGAAGATTGGACGCGGGTAGCCTCCTGTTTCAGCAACAGTTCAACGGCTTTCCCCAACTGTTTCAGAATCGTCTCGACACTTTCATTTTTCATCGCGGATCGCGCCTTTCTAGAAACTAGACAGCATAATCGCCGTTCACGCTCTGCGTGTCAAAGAACTTATGTGTTAGATGGAAGACCTTCTTCGGATCAATATTAGGATCAATGTCCGGCTCAATGCCGAGTCAGTCCGCGAGGTTCTGAACCAGGGTAGCTATTCTTGCGTTCACGCTCTCGCAGCCCATCAGAAACGGAGGCTGGGTAACTGTGATAGTCAGCTCCATGTTTGCCGGGTCGTAATTCCATGCGAATTGACCGCCGAATTTGGATGCGGTTCCGCTGTTTCCCTGGATGGGGACACCCGATGCCTGCGCCTGTTTCTCCAGGGAAGCGAATTTCTCCGGAGTGATGTTCGAAAAAGTCTGAGCGGGACAAGCCGGCATCGATGTTTCCTCTCGAGTAGATTCTGAAGCCCCCGCAATCACTGCGCCTTAATCTGCAGCGTTGGATTTTTCCTTGTGATTGGTGGCGATGGGTTTGGCCTTGTGTTCCTTGACAACCTTCGCAGCCGCGACTGCGGGCACGGCCGGAGGGATGGCGTCCAGATCGGCTTTGCCTTCGGCCAGACGCATAAGGAATTCCTGGCTTGAGAATGCTGGAGCGTCTTTGAAGAGCTTGCTGGCGCGGAGGTAGGCGCCATCGGACTGCTGCATGCGCGCCTTGACCGTGTCAGCGAGATACGCCGGAAGAATCTCGTTGTGAATGCGATCGATGGCTGCCTGATCGCGGACGGGAAAGACAACTTCGCAGCGCTCGAAGAGATTGCGTGGCATCCAGTCTGCCGAGCCGAGATAGATTTCGTTGTTGCCGCCGTTGGCAAAGTGGTAGATGCGGGAGTGTTCAAGGAAACGCCCCACAACGGAGCGCACGCGCATGTGGTCTGAAAGCCCTTTCACGCCGGGCCGCGCTATGGAAACTCCGCGCACAATGAGGTCGATCTCGACTCCAGCTTGCGATGCCTGGTAGAGAGCCTCAATGACCGAAGGCTCGAGCAGCGCATTCATCTTGGCGACGATATGCGCGGGCCTTCCTGCCTGGGCGTGTTCCGACTCGCGGCGGATGAGGCCAAGGAAGCTCTCCGCCATGGTGAGTGGGGCGACCAACAGCGGGCGGTAGTCGTCGATTTCAGCGTGGGCTGTGAGGTAATTGAAGACCATATGGACTCGCTCAGTGATCTGCGGGTCGGAGGTCAGCAGGCTGAGGTCGGTATAAAAGCGCGCGGTATCAGGGTTGTAATTGCCGGTGCCGAGATGGCAGTAGCGGCGGGTGACGCCGTCCTCGTCGTGGCGGACAAGCATAGCCAGCTTGCAGTGGGTCTTGAGTCCCACAACGCCATGAAACACCTGCACGCCGGCGTCTTCCATGCTGCGCGCCCAGCGGATGTTAGACGCTTCGTCGAAGCGTGCCATGAGCTCCACAACAAGCGTGGTCTCCTTGGTGGCCGCGGCTTCAATGAGCGCTTCGCCGATAGGAGAATCGTGGCTGGTGCGATAAAGCGTCTGCTTCATCGACAGGACTGCGGAATCTTTCGCGCCCTGCTCGATAAACTCGACCACCGAATCGTAGGAGTCGTAGGGGTGGTGAAGCAGTATGTCGTGCTGGCGAAGCTCGTCAAAGATGTTGGTGGACTTGCGGCTGAGATGAAGTGGTTTGGCGGTGAAGGGAGGAAATTTCAGATCAGCTCGCTTGACGTCGCCGTTGAAAAACATCAGGCGTGAGAGATTTACCGGCCCATCGCTACGAAAGACCTGGTCGCTTTCCAGTTCAAAGTTGACTCGAAGCCGCTCTTCAATCTCAGGATCGGCTCCGGTCTCAATCTCCAGACGCACGGCGTCACCTTTGCGCCGGTTGTGCAGTTCGACGCGGATGGTCTCAAGCAGCGAGCGGGCTTCTTCTTCCTCGAAGTAAAGGTTGGAATTGCGAGTGACGCGGAAGGCTGCGTGAGCCAGAACCTCGTAGCCGCGATACATCCCAGCCAGGTTCTGCGCGATAAGGTCCTGAAGCAGCACGTAATCGAATCTTCCTTCAGCCGCGGGCAGCCGGACGAAGCGGGGCAGGGCGCGCGGCACGGTCACAACGCCCAGTACCTGCGGACCCGAACTGCGACGCTTGGCGCGCAGCAGCAGAGCCAGGCATAGCGCCTTGTTCAGAACGCGGGGAAAAGGATGGGCGGGGTCGATGGAGATGGGCGTCAGCAGAGGGTCGACCTCACGCTGGAAATAATTCTGCGCGTAGGCGCGTGCCTCCTCGTCGAGTTCCTTCCACGCCAGGAGCCGAACGCCCTGCTTGCGCAACTCGGGAAGCAGTTGCTCGTTCCAGCAGCGGTACTGGGCGGCGACAAACTCGTGAATGTCGGCTGTAAGCACATCGAGGGATTCGTCCGGGCGCAGGCCGTCGTATCCAGGCTCGCGGTAGCCGTCCTCAATGCGCTGCATCAGGCCGGCTTGGCGAACTTCAACATATTCATCGAGGTTGTTGCCGGTGATCGCGAGAAACTTGACGCGCTCCAGAAGCGGGTTGTCCGGGTCCTCGGCTTCTTCAAGGACGCGCCGGTTGAATTGCATCCAGGAGTGATCCCTGCCGTTGAAGAGCTTCTGTTTGTTTGTAGTCTTCGCCATCTAAGTCCATCCAGTGCGCCGTGTTGGCAGTCTACAGCGTTTTCCCCGGAGGCGGCATCAGGAATGCTCTATAGGCGAGGGGAAAACACCCTGTCAGGCAACTCATACAGGATGCAGGGGGTAAACGGTGTTAAACGGAGGCAAAAAGCAACGACCGCGCTCAGAAAGGTTGGATTGCACGTCAGAAGAAAGCACTCTGGCGAGGCTTGCTGGGCAGGATTGGTCATGGCGGAGGGCGAAACCGGATGCTAAACGTGGGAAAATTGGACCCACCTGTCCCGGTTTGACTCCCCGGCGGAACAGGTTGAGGATAAATAGTGAGTCAGGTTGCTTGATCCCCCAATGAGGAGGCCTCCGAATGCCCCAGGAAATTTCTGCTCTGCACGAGAGTCTGTTTCCACCTAAGCCGATTCCTGCTGAGGCGCGGGCATTTAACCGCCGGATCCACGATCTTCTCGACGGCCAGCCCAAAGACGATGCGACAGTTGCCAAGGCTCTGGAGGGCATGGACGACATCTTCGAACTGATCGCAGCTGGGCTCTATAGCTTGGCCTCAATGCTGGTGGGAGAAGGCGAAGAAAGCGCTCGGCTGGTGGAGACAGCGATTGCCACTGTGGAAGTTTCACCCAGCCTCGACGCCATTCAGTCGCGCAAGAACAGCCGTCGGACTCTATGCGGGCTGGCGTTGGATGTTCTGGTGCAGCGCGACCCTGGCAGCCTGGCTGCGCCGGATGGATTAGAACCGGCCGGGACATGCATTGAAGACGATGATCTGGATGCAGCCGGCGTTGCACGGCAGGATCTGGCGCGGATGATCACCGGACCGGATCGTGACCGTGTGCGGAAATGGCTGGAAAGCCTGCCCGCGGCGGTCCGGACCATCTTTGTACTGCGTGCCGTAGCCGGGTTTACAGCACCCGAGACTGCCGACTTGCTGGTAGCGCACGGTGGCTCAAAAGCTGCAGGATGGGATGCAACCGCGGTGCGGGCATTTTTCCGTCAAGGGCTTTGCTCGCTGGCATCACAGTTGATTCATGCCACCACGCCGGGGCGTTAGCTTCCGACTTCTAGCGCCCAGACTTCTCTGCGGTCCGTGATTCAAAGCGCTCGGCAAGCATCGATAGCACCCATGTCCAGCCATCCTTGTGGCGTCGGCCCATTTCGTCATCGGGCGTGCCGGAATGGCGCAGTGTCACCTCGACTGCGTCTCCTGCCGATTCAAAAGTGATGGCCACCACCGTCTCAATGCCCTTGGTAGCTTCGGAAACCCATGTGTGTTCGATGCGGTGAGGGCGATTTAGCTGAATGAACCGTCCGTAATGGGGCCAGATTCGACCTTCATGCTCGACTGCGTGGTAGAAGAGACCGTCGGCAACCGGGTTCAGGATGGCGCGTTTTGATCCGAACCAAGGGCCGCCGGGGTGATGGGGATCGGTCCACGCGTCGAAAAGCTCTTCGGCGGACGCGGAGATTTTGCGGGTGACGACGATGTCGGAGAGTTCAGTCATTGTTTTTCCTTCCTCGCAGCAAAATGCGATTCAATTCGATCCAGTTGCGTGTTCCAGAAGCGGGAGTAGCTGAAGACCCACTGCGCCACATCCTTCAATGGTTCAGCGGTAAGAGAAAGTGTGTTGTCCCGGCCGCGCCGGGTCCGCCGAATCAATCCCGCCCGCTCCAGAACTCGAACGTGCTTGCAAAATCCAGTGAGAGACATGGCGAACGGCTGCGCGACGTCAGTGATCGTTGCCGGGCCGCGGACGAGCCGGTCCACAATCGCACGACGAGTGGGATCCGAGATGGCAGCGATTACGGTGTCAAGTGGAGACGGTCGCAGATACTGAACCATTTGGTTCAGTATAAAGCGGAAAGAATTTTCGTCAATCCGCTAAGACCAGAAATCAGCATCAAATTGCGATGATCGGCGACACCTGTCCGAAGCTGCTCCCGGCGGTGTGGTCCGGTACACTACTTTAAGAACCGCGTCGACCATCTGCTGCATCCATTAGTGGCATTCATTTTCTGGAATTTGCGCGTCGCGGTGAGTGGAAGACTCTTGAATTTATCAAAGCATCCTGGAAATAGTGCGATCGTTCCCTGTGCCCGTGGGCTACTACTGGGACTTGCAGTATTGGGTGGGTACTCGCTGGCTCCGTTCAGCTTGGCCGGCCAACAGTCTCTCGGTTTGGCGCCGAGCCAGTCTTCAGGACCCAGTGCGCAGAGCTTTCAGGGCAGCGTCACTCAGGGCCAGGCGACGGGGCAGAATCTGGATCTCTCGCTGGATGACGCTATCCAGCGCGGCCTGAAGAACAATCTGGGCGTGATTCTCAGTGGTACGCAGACCCAGGCGACACGCGGGCAGAGGTTGAGCGACTTGCAATCGTTGCTGCCGAGCATTGACGCCAGCGGCAAGGAAACCTTGACCCAGGCGGATCTACCGGCGGAAGGGTTGCGCATCCCCGGATTTCCTACTGTCCTGGGTCCGTTTGGCTACACCGATGTGCGGGCCTCAATGAGCTGGTCACTGGTCAACGTGCAATCGCTGCGCAATTACCTTGCTTCGCGGCACAATTTTACCGCAGCGCAGCTTTCTGCCGACGACGCGCGAGATTTGGTCGTGCTGACCGTTGGCAATGCCTACCTGCTGGTGCTGGCCGATGAGAGCCAGGTGAGCAGTGTGGAAGCGCAGGTGGCCACGGCAAAAATCTCGCTGGACCAGGCCGTCGCCAATCACCAGGCGGGAACCGCGCCGCTGTTGGATGAGTTACGTTCGCGCGTGGACTACCAGACGCTGGATCAGCAGTTAATTGTGGCGAAGAATTCGCTCGAGAAGGACAAGCTGGCTCTCGCACGAACCATTGGCCTGCCGCTGGCACAGAGTTTTACGCTGACCGATAAGGTTCCCTATGCGGCCTTCGACCAGTTGGACGTAGACGCGACGATTCAACAGGCACAGGCCAACCGTAAGGATTTGGCAGCAATGGTGGAACAGACCAGGGCAGCCGAAGAACAACGGAAAGCGGCGACGGCAGACCGGCTGCCAACGCTGAAGTTTGATGGAGATTACGGCGATATTGGCACAACCCTGGCGCACTCGCATGGCACTGAAGACTTGACGGGCTCGCTGAGCGTGCCGGTCTTCAAGGAATTTGCGTTGCGCGGCGAGGCGCTGCAGGCGCAGGCGCAACTGGATACGCAGAGCGCTCAGTTGAGCGACAAGCGGGCGCAGGTCAATGCGGATGTACGCGATGCGCTGCTGGATATCGCCTCGACGCAGAAGCTGGTCGAGGTTGCAAAGTCGAACGTGGCGCTTGCAGGCGAGGCGCTCAGCGAGGCGCAGCAGCGGTATGCCAATGGCGTCAGCGACAACCTGCCGGTCAGTCAGGCTGAGCAGAGCCTGGCCCAGGCCAACGATCAGTATGTAACCAGCCTCTACCGGCACAATGTAGCCAAACTGAGTCTGGCGCGGGCCCTGGGAGCGGGGCAGAGTTACAAGAACTATCTGGGAGGAAAGTAAACGTGGCGGACCAAACACCAACACCGAGCCAGCAGGCGGCGCCAGAGACGGAAATCGAGCAGCCGAAGTCACGCCGCAGAGGCATTATTGTGGTCGTGCTCGCGGTGCTCTTGGTGGCCGCGGTCGCACTGTGGTGGCACTCCACCTTCACTGAAGACACAGACGACGCGCAAGTCAATGGGCACCTCATCCAGGTGAGTTCGCGCATCAGCGGGCAAGTGCTGAAGGTAGACGTGGAAGAGAACCAGGTGGTCAAGGCCGGCGATACCATTGCCGAGCTGGACCCCGCCGACTACAACGTTGCTGTGGAAAATGCCGAGGCAGCCCTCGCCAGCGCGGAAGCTAATGCCGCCGCTGCCAGCGTGAACGTGCCCATCACGTCAATCAACACTGGCAGCAATCTCTCTTCGGCCGGTGCGGATGTTAGCGGTGCTCATTCGAGCGTGGAGCAGGCGCAACAGCAGCTTGAAGCAGCACACGCGCGCGTGACCCAGGCCGAGGCCAACAACGTCAAGGCCCAGGCGGACCTGGAGCGTTATAAGCCGCTGGTTGAAAAGGACGTCATCAGCAAGCAGCAGTTCGACGCGGCTGTGGCAGCCGCAGCAGCGGATCAGGCCGCCGTGGCCGATGCCCGCGCTACGGAGAGAGCGGCCCAGGATGCAATCAGGGTAGCTCGGGAACGGGAGTCGCAGGCGCAGTCGGCGTTCAAGTATGCCGAGACCGGTCCGCAGCAGGTAGAAGCTCAAACCGCGCGCGCCAAGCAGGCCCAGGCCCAGGTGGCGCAGGCAAAGGCGCAACTGGACCAGGCCGAACTGAACCTGAGTTACACAAAAATTGTTGCTCCTGTGGCGGGAATCATCACCCGCAAAAGCGTGGAAGTAAACCAGAACGTCGGAGTGGGTCAGAATCTTCTGACCCTGGTTTCGCTTGAAGATATCTGGGTGACGGCGAACTTCAAGGAGACCCAGTTACGGCTCATGACCGCGGGCCAGCCGGTGGAGATTGCTGTCGATGCCACGGGCAAGAAGTACCACGGCAGGGTGACCCAGATTGGTGGGGCCACCGGATCTGTGCTGAGCCTGTTTCCGCCGGAGAACGCGACCGGGAATTACGTCAAGGTGGTGCAGCGCGTTCCAGTGCGCATCGACTTCACCGATCTGAAGAATGAAGACCCGAACCACCTACTGAGGCCGGGCTTGTCGGTTGAGCCAACCGTGAGGGTGAAGAATTAGAACGTGTCGGCTTCCTGAAGTCAACTGTGTCTGACTGGCGTTGCCGTCGAATCCTCGCTCTGGGTTCTACTGGCTGCCAGCCGACGAAGTAGCTACTGGGCGCGGCGCATATAGCCTCGCGATTGGTCTAGCTGGCAGCTCCAGTTTCTTCGCCCACTTACAACCAAAATCATCGCCCGCATTGCAGGCCTTGCCGTAAAGCGCCGCGGCTTTCCTGTCGTTTACAGGGACGCCTTTGCCTTCATGATAGATATCCGCCAGGGTGTCGCAGCCTTGGGAGTCGCCTAGATCGCAGCCTCTTCCCAGCAAATCAATTGCCTTGGGGTTGTCGCGCGTTGCGCCATTCCCAAGCAGGTACTTGAGACCCAGCTTTCTGCAGGCAGGCGCGAACGACCCGTCGCAGGCTTTCGAGTAGAAGGTTACCGCCTTTTCGTCCCCGTCGGCAACCGTGTTGGTTTGTTCGTACCATTGAGCAAGACCGGCACAGGCCTTGGCATCGCCGGAGTCGCATTGCTGGGTCATGTTTACCATCGGCTGGGTTGGGTTGCTGAACCCGGCCTTCCATATCGCGAATCCCAACGCGACGATTGTAAGCACCGCGGCGGCCACCATCCAGACAACACGGTACTTGTGCGGTCGTTCCTCTTCCTCCTCGACATCCACGTAGTAGGCATAAGGATTGGCAGAACCGCTGCTCATAAGCCCAAGCAGCCCGCCAGTATCTCTGGGCGCGCTTTCTACCTCACTGGGTACTTCCACGTCACTGGGTTCATCTACAGCCTCAGAATCGCCGGGCAGTTCCTCATCGGCAGCAAGTATCTCCGGAGCCTCATACACCGGGATTGGTTGGCCGACGACGTGTGGTGGTTCGGGAGCGGGTTGGAGTATCTCCGCGGTGTCCCTGGGTACGTTCACCTGGCGGGGGGCGTTCGTCACGCCCGTTGCAACCCAGTCCATAGGTCTGGACTCTCTCTGCACTGAAGGAGCGCCGTAGGCACTCGGCAATTCTGGAACGTTCTCGGGCCCCCATTCCGGGGCCTTGATAGCGCCACCCAATTGCGCTTGCGGCTCCGGACTTCCTTTCGATCCATTTCCAGGACCAAACTCTGAGCTCACCCTGCGGAGCCAGTCGGGTAAGTCGGCAAGATTCTGCGGAGGGGTATCTGTCTTCCTGCTTGCGTCAACACGGCCGATGAAGCGCGGAGGTTCAGGCATGCTCGAGCGTCCCGCTTCCGTGCTTTTGGCCGTATTACCCCGAAGAGAATGGCTCGGCCAGTCGTCCGCCCCTTTGGGCTTGAATAGAGCGTCGTTGTCTCGTTCCACCCTGCCCGAGAAACGCGGTCGGTCCGGGATTTGTCCAGGACTTTCCGGAGGAAGCACCCGAACTCCGCCTCGACCAGGAATTCTGCCAAACGGATCAAAGGGATCTTTAGCGTCTGCAGGCCTTTCTCCCGTGTCTTTGGATTTGCCTTTGGAATCAGAGAAAACCGGCGGTCGGAGATTTTCTCTGGACTGTACCGGAATGTTGTCTCTTGCTGGAATTACGCTGGAAAACTGCGGGAAATCGTAGGCGTCATCGAGCGCATCTTGGGTATCCCGCCCTGCATCCCGGGTACCGGAGAAAATCGGTGACTTGTGCGCTTCCCTGGGAGTTGTCTGGGAAGTGGGCTTTGGCTTTTCTCTGGTGTCCTCGGTCTTTCCCGGAGCAGCGTAGAAGCTCTGCGGTTCGCGAATTTCCACACGCGAATTTGGATTTTGATTCTGGAAAGAATCCCAAATGAATGATGTCGGTGGTTCGTTGTCATTGCCCTGGAATTCGTCCGCGTCCACTCCCCCTTCCCTGCTGCCGAAGTAGCTCTGCTGTTTGAGGAGCTCTGCCTCAAAATCCTCATCGTCTAAGACCTCTTCCCTCTGAATAGCGGGACTCGGCGGTTCGACGACAACCGCCTGAACATTTTCCGAGCTCTTCGGTGGTAGCTCGCTCCGCTTAATATCAACCGCCGCGCTAGGGGGCGCTATAACAACGGTCGGACGAGTCGGGACGACAGCGGGAGGAGGTGCAGCAACGGTTGGCGGAACCGCAATGACCGTCCGAGGAGATTCGGTAACTGGCGGAGGCGGAGAAGGTCTTGTAACTGCAGGAGGAACCACAGCGGCGGCCGGAGGAGGTGCAGTCACAACTGGAGGAGCCGCAATGATCGCCCGAGGAGGTTCTGCGACTGTAGGACGAGGTTCTGTGACTACAGCAGTTGGAGCCACAGGGACGACTAGAGGAGGCTCGATAACGACCGGACGAGCCGCAACAACCGCCGGAGGAAGATCCGTAACTGGGGGAAAAGGTTCTCTAGCTGCAGGAGGAGCCACAGTAACTGCCGGAGGAGGTACCGTTGCAACTGCAGGAGTCGCGCTGACCACCCGAGGTGGTTCCGTAACTGCTGGAGGAGCCGTGGTAACTGCAGGAGTAGGTGCTGCAGCGACCGCAGGAGTCGCAACGGGCGCCCGAGGAGTTTCTATAACTGCAGGAGCAGGTTCCATAACTACGGCAGGAAGAACCACAGTGACAGCGGGAGCGGGTGCCGTAACAACTGTAGGAGTGGCAATGGCTGCCCGAGGAAGTTCAACAACAGCAGGAGCAGGTTCCGTAACTATAGCTGGAGGAGCGGCGATGACGGCTGGCGGAGGCTCTACAATCGCCGGACGAGTGGCGACGACCGCCAGAGGAGCTTCGATTACAGGAGAACCGAACTGCACAGCGTCAAGCTTCCTGAGAACGTCGGCAGAGTCACTGGGTCGATCCTGCGCTTTCGCAGCCAAAAGGCTCAGAACCAGAGGATCAAGGCCATTCCAAGAGGCAATTTCGGGGCGCAACAAACTGGGTCGGCGCGGGACGGGGTTCACATGATGCAATGCCCAATCCTCGAAGTCCTTCGCCTGGAAGAGTGCCTCGCCGGTCAGCATCTCGAAGAGAATCGCTCCAAGAGCGTAGAGGTCGGTGCGGCCATCCAACTCCGCGGGCTTCGATTCAAGCCACTGCTCCGGTGCGGAGTACGAAGATGCGAGCACGCTGCGGCTGGAATTCCCATGGCTGGAGTGCCCTGGGCCAGTCCCATTCGTCTTGATAACTCCGATCCCGAAGTTGGCGATCTTCGGTGCTAACTTCTCACCGTCGCGGCCTATCAAAATGTTTTCCGGCTTGATGTCGAAGTGGTACACCTTCGCCGCATGCGCCGCGCCCAGGCCTTCCGCAATGCAGCGGGCAATGGAGAGCGACAGGCTCACATCAAACGGGCCCGGAGCCATATTCATTAGCTCGCGCAAGCTCGGCCCATCAATGAAATCCATTGCAAAAAACAGCGAGCCGTCCTCAGCGGTTTCCAGAACTCCCGTGTTGAGGATGCTCCTTTGATGAATTTTCGAGAGAGTTCGCGCGGTCCGCTGGTAGCGGCTCATGAACGATACATCTCGGCTTAACTCAGCGGTGAGGAACCTGAGTGCCCGCGGCTGGTCGGTCTGCGCATCCGCAGCCAGATAAAGCGAGCCTGCGGCGCCTTGGCCAAGCTTGCGGAAGATACGATAGGAATTCGCAACGACGATGCCAGGTCGCAGATCGCGCATCGCGGTCAACGGCACCGCATGTATGGGACATGTCGCGGCGTCGTCAGGATGGCCTGTGTCGCACTGGGGGCAGAATTTCATTCGCTCGCCTTGATTGAATCAGTGGACTTCAAGGTACCTGTATTGTTTCAGTCAATGACCGGAAGTGCAATGGGGGTACCGTGTTGCAACCGTGGCAAGCCCAATTTAGAAACGTGCAAAAGGAGTTGAGTCACACTGTGTTTACTTCTTTAACATATAGACTGGTTGAAACACAGCGATGAAAGACTCGATCCACGTATCGAAAGAAAACTACCTCAAAGCAATTCTAGAGGCTGAGGCCGAGGGACGCGAGGTAATTCCAGCTTTGTTGGCTCACTGGCTCGAGGTTTCTGCCCCCGCAGTGACCATGGCCCTGAAACGTCTGAAGCGGGATGGCTTTGTAGAGGTGGGTCCGGACGGCATTGTGAGGCTCACAGCCGCTGGGCGCGAGACCGCGTACCACACTGCGCTGCGCCATCACCTCATCGAGCGAATGCTCAGTGAGATCTTCGGCATGGAATGGTATGAGATTCACGAAGAGGCGGAGCGCCTGGAGCATGCCGTTTCACCGGAGTTCGAAGCCAAGTTGAGAGAAAAGCTGGGCGAAGGCGGTGCGTGCCCGCATGGCAATGCAGTGCTGCCGGAGAGCCCCGCGGCGCGCAAACGGCGTGGTGAGGTTCCGCTGTCCGAAGCTAGGGAAGGGCAGAGCTACACCGTGGCCAGCCTGCATGAGAGAGACCCGAAATTGCTTCTCTTTTTGCACAAAACAGGGATTGGCCCCAGCAAGAAGCTGAAAGTTTTAAGTCAGAACTACGATCAAACCGTTTCGATTGAGATACCTAGCGGAACATCGGTCCAGAATTCGATCCTCGGCAGGTCGGCGGCAGAGGCAGTTTGGCTGCGATCCGCATTTTCATCGTAATTAAATATAAGAAAATTACTTAACCATAATTAACAACCTGTGGCATACTTGGGTTGAGAGAGCCTTTCCGGCTGATCCCCTCAAAGACCCATGTCGACAGAAATGTATTCCATCACTTCGCTCCCTGAGCCCTCCTTGCCAGAGGTGCATTCAAGCGTGGGCGTCTCGCGGTCGCCGATTTATTGGCGACGGCTGCTGGGCTTTCTGGGGCCGGGGTTTCTCATCTCTGTGGGGTACATGGATCCCGGCAACTGGGCTACGGACATTGCCGGCGGCTCGCAGTTTGGCTACACACTGCTTTCGGTCATCATGATTTCGAATCTGATGGCGATTCTTCTGCAGAGCCTGAGCCTGAAGCTGGGCGTGGCCACGGAGCGCGACCTGGCGCAGCTTTGCCGCGAGAGTTATGGCCGCTGGGTGAGCTTCGGTTTGTGGGTGGGCGCAGAGATTGCGATTGCAGCCTGCGACCTGGCCGAAGTAATAGGCTCGGCGATTGCGCTGAATCTCCTGTTTCACATTCCGCTCTTTTACGGCGTGTTGATTACCGGTCTGGATGTGCTGCTCATTCTGCTTCTGCAGCGTTGGGGTTTCCGATGGGTTGAGGCACTGGTGATCGTGCTCATCGGGACCATCATTGCCATGTTTGGCGTCCAGCTATTTCTCTCCCGGCCGGAATACGGGCCGGCGTTGCGCAATCTGTTCATCCCTTCCACATCGATCATCACCAATCCAACCATGCTCTACATTGCCATCGGCATGCTGGGAGCAACGGTGATGCCGCACAACCTCTATCTGCATTCGTCGATTGTGCAGAGCCGGCGATACAAGCGCACGCCCGCGGGCAAGCGCGAAGCCATCTTCATGGCGAACATTGATTCGGCCCTGGCATTGACCGTCGCGTTGTTTGTGAATGCGGCAATCGTGGTTGTGGCCGCGGCTGTCTTTTATCGCAGCGGCCATTTTGAAGTCGCCGCAATTGAGGATGCATACAAGCTGCTGAGCCCGTTGGTAGGCGCGGCCGGAGCAAGCACGCTATTTGCCATTGCACTGTTGGCAAGCGGTCAGAACTCCTCCATCACCGGTACGCTGGCCGGGCAGGTGGTGATGGAAGGCTTCATCCACATCAAGCTCTCGCCCTGGCTGAGACGGATGATTACACGCTCGCTGGCAATCATTCCCACCATCATCGTGGTGGCAATTACTGGCGAACGGGGCACGGAGAAATTGCTATTGCTGAGCCAGGTGATTCTGAGCTTGCAACTCAGTTTCGCAGTAGTCCCGCTGGTGATGTTCACCAGTAGCCGGAAAAAGATGGGCGAGTTCGTGAACGGCCCATGGCTTCAGGGTCTCTCCTGGTTTGTGGCCGTGCTCATCGCGGGTCTGAACGCATGGTTTTTAGTGCTGATGTTGCGCTAAATCATCGACCGTCCTCGAGTCGATACGCCCCGTTGAGAGCGGTCAGTCATTGATTCAACTGCAAAGAGGCTGATCGTGAACAGCCAATCACTGACAATTTGCAATCGATAAACTACGATGACCTATATGCACGTTCTTTCCGCCGCGGAGATGCAGGCCTGCGATCGACTGACGAGCGAGCGGTTCGGTGTGTCGTCGATTCAGTTGATGCGGTCGGCCGCGGGCAACGTGGCGAACTTCGTGCGCGAGCAGTTCCCGCGCGCCCGGCGAGTGACGGTGTTGTGCGGCCGGGGCAACAACGGCGGCGACGGATTGATGACGGCGAAGCTGTTAGCCGAAGCAGGTCTCGATGTGACGACGCTTCTGCTTGGGTCGCTGCAGGGCCTTGTTGGAGACGCGGCCGTGGCATGGACCGAGCTTGCCAACACCGCAAGCGGATCGTATTTCATCGTTGAAAGTGCGGAGGATCTCGCGAAGCACAAGAAGACACTGGAAGCCGACCTGATTCTCGACGCGGTGTTGGGCACAGGCTTCAAGCCGCCGATGAGACCACTGGCGCTGGCCGCGCTCGAGTGGTTGAAAGGCAGCAAGTCTCCCGTATTGGCAGTGGATCTGCCTTCAGGGTGGCCAGCAGATTCGGCCGAGGCCACCGTCGCTGGCCCAGTATTTCCAGCGGACGCCGTCATTACATTTACTGCACCCAAGCCCGCCCATGTCTTTGGACAACTGACCCGGCTCTGGGATCAACCGATTGTGGTTGCGCCGATTGGATCACCGGAAGAGGCGGTAGTTTCGGAGTCAGGGCTGCATTGGGCAGGGTCGGCGATGGCGATGGTGCAGGCGCCGAGGGTGGCTGGGGCGAACAAGGGCAACTTCGGGCATGTCCTGGTCGTGGGCGGGAGCTTCGGAACCGCGGGAGGCAAGGCAGGCGCGCCCTCTATGACGTCGCTAGCAGCGTTGCGGTCCGGCGCGGGCCTGGTTACCGCGGCCGTTCCAGCACCAGCGCTCGCGGTTGTGTCCGCGGTTGCGCCGGAGCTGATGACGTGGCCGTTGAAGGTCAATGAAGACGGCCAAATCTCGGCCGAGAACCTGAAGTCCGAACATATGGCGGAGCTGATAAAGGGGATCACCGTGCTAGCCATTGGACCGGGGTTGGGACAGAGCGCAGACACGAAGAAGTTTCAGACGTTTCTCCTGTTTGGCACGAAAATGCCGGTGGTCATCGACGCGGATGGATTGAACAACCTGTCGTCGAACCATTCATCTACGCAGCCCAAGCTACTGCCCGAGTTGGCAAAGGACGGGCGGACGATAGTGCTGACTCCGCATCCCGGAGAGATGGCGCGGCTTGTTGGCATCACAGTGAAAGAGGTTCAGGCCAACCGACTGGACGTGGCGCGTAACTTCGCTCTGACGCACCGGGTTACTGTGGTGCTGAAGGGAGCGCGGACGCTGATTGCCCATCCTGACGGCCGCGTCGCCGTGAATACAACCGGCAATCCCGGCATGGCCAAGGGCGGCAGCGGCGACTTGCTCACCGGTCTGGTCGCAAGCCTGCTGGCGCAATACCATACAGACCCGGCGCAGGCCGTCGAGGCGGCAGTTTATCTGCACGGCTTGGCCGCTGACCTGGCCGTAAAACAGGGCGACCAGCACACTTTGCTGGCGACGGACAGTCTTCAACAACTTTCACGGGCTTTTCGCTTTGAATCGCGCGGTCCGAACGGGTATGTTTGGTTGCAGGGGCAGCCATCGAAATCTTTAAACGTAACAGTCCCTCAAGAGGCCCAGGAATGACCAAAGACGCTCCCACCGCTGAAGGCAGGATGCACGAATTCACCACGCAAAGCGGGGCCGATACGATCGATGTGGGCCGCAAACTGGCAAAGCTGCTCAAGCCGCCGCAACTGCTCATCCTGCGTGGGGATCTGGGCACCGGCAAAACCACGCTGGTGAAGGGCATTGCGCAAGCGCTGGATGCGGCCGAAGCGGACGAGGTGACCAGCCCCACTTTCACGCTGATTCACGAGTACGACGGCACCCAGAACGGCAAGTCGGTGAAGCTGTTTCATTTGGATGTCTACCGTTTGGAAGGCGAGCGGCAACTGGAAACGCTGGGGCTCGACGAACTGCTTACGCGCGATGCGCTGGTGCTTGTCGAGTGGGGCGAGAAATTCAAAAGCATCCGCAAGAAAGCTACCGGCGAAATCGTGATTTCGTCCGAGGGCGGCGATGCGCGGAAGATCACTGTGACCCTGAGAGACTGAGTCTCCGCTTCGGCCATGAACCAGCCCGTGCGCCCTTTGTGAATCAGTACATTACCAAAGTCACGGCCAAAGGGCATGGCAAATACGGTGCCTGCTAGGATGATGGGGTCAGCGCCGACGAACGGAGTACCTATGCCATCTGCTTGCTCTATTCACAGCAGTCAATCCAGTTCCAGGGAATTCCGCTCTTCAAGAATAGGCATCTACGCCGCCAGCCTGATTCTATTTGTCTGTGCCGGGCTGGCGGGTTGCGTCAAGCCGCTTTCGCCACCGCTGGCGATTACCTCTTTTACGGCGAATCCAACCATGGTCGTCTTAGGCTCAAGCAGCACGCTGAGTTGGACGACGACCGGGGCAACGAGCGTCACCGTCTCGCCAGGGAATTTCACGTCCACATCGGCCAGCGGTTCCACAACTGTGAGCCCAACGGTGGAGACGACTTATACGCTCTCGGCAATGAATGCAGCCGGCTCAATCGCAGCTACGGTAACGGTGAACGTGGCCGTTCCTGTAAGCGCACCCACAATCACCTCGTTTACTGCGATTCCGACGAGCATCAATTCCGGCTCAAGCAGCACACTGAGTTGGGTAACGAACGGTGCGACGAGCATCGCCATCACGCCAGGCGCGTTCACCTCCACATCCGCGAGCGGTTCAACCACGGTGAGCCCAACCGCCACGACGACCTATACGCTAACAGCGACCAATGCCGGCGGCTCGACCACGGCTACTGCCACTGTTACCGTGACAGTCCCGATGAACGCACCTACGATCAGCTCGTTCACGGCCAGTCCTGCAAGCATCAATTCCGGTTCAAGCAGCACGCTGAGCTGGGTAACAACCGGTGCGACGAGCATCGCCATCACGCCAGGCGCGTTCACCTCCACATCCGCGAGCAGTTCAACGACAGTGAGCCCAACTGCCACGACGACCTATACGCTGACTGCAACCAATGCCGCCGGCTCAGTGACGGCAACGGCAACCGTTACTGTGACCGTCGCCGCGAGCAAGCCAACGATAACTTCGTTCACAGCGAATCCTGCAAGCATAAATTCCGGTTCAAGCAGCACGCTGAGCTGGGTAACAACCGGCGCGACCAGCCTTGCCATTACTCCGGGTACGTTCACGTCCACATCGGCGAGCGGTTCCACAAACGTGAGCCCAACTGCGACGACGACCTATACGCTGACTGCAACCAATGCCGCCGGCTCAGCCACCGCCACGGCAAAAGTAACTATCGCGTCGGCCGGCGGCCCGTTGACGATCACCACGACTACGTGCCCCGGCGGAACACAAGGTACAGCGTATGAGGGCTGCACGATAGTCGCCAGCGGTGGTACTCCGCCTTATACCTATTCCATATACGTTTACGTGCCTAACCCAAACACGAGTGCACTCTACTCTCCACTACCTGAGGGGATGTCTCTCGACGCAAGTACGGGGGATATCACCAGCTCATTGATCGGTGGCCAGGGCACTTACATCCCTCAGTTGATTGTTACGGACTCGACCAATGCACAGGCGACTCAGCAGATCACCTTCGCCATCAACGGCAGCAATGCATTTCTCGCCAGCATCTTTCCGTCGACCTCAATCTTTCACCATAGGGTGGATGCGGCGACGACTAACTTGCCGGTAGATACTTCGCCCGCGGCGCCTATGTACAGCGGCTATCTGTCTGCGTCGGTTAAGCCATTCTTCGGGGATGAGTACGCTAACTTCCCGAATGGAATACCGGCGATTGAGGTTCCTTCCAACCAGCCCAATGTAGCGGTTTCAACCACTTTGTATCAGTCCTATTTCACCTCCGGTCCCATTCCGCCGAACGCCCCGGTGGAGGGCACCAGTTACTCGACGGGAGACAGGCACGTTCTGGTTTATCTGGAGGCCGGCGGCGGAAACAAACCTGAACTTTACGAGATGTGGCAGGGAATCTACGAAGATGGTCCGTGGACCGATTCGTCGAATGCGCAGTGGCCTGACGTCACTTCGAATAACCTGACCGCGCAAGGGATGGGAACATCCGATGCCGCAGGACTTCCGGTTGGTCCGCTGCTGGCAAATGCCGACGAAGTCATCGGGACCGGCACGCCCAGTGCACCGAACGGCACCATTCAGCATCCCATCCGATTCACGCTCAACCACATCGTGAACTACTGGGTGTGGCCCGCTACGGAAACAGCAGGCGTGGGAAGTTGCACCTCTGCAAACGGATCTACCATTCCCACGGAATCGCAGATTTCGCAGTCTGCTCCTCCTGCAAGCTGCACCATGTCAGGACCCGCTGGCGAGGTTTACCGGCTCAAGGCTTCGGTCGCAACTCCCTCGTGCGCCTCCACCAGTCCGCAAGCTGCCATTCTCATTACCGCGTTCCGCAACTATGGAATTATCCTGGCCGATAACGGAGACAGCGGCGGACTGATCGGCACGCCCGACGCACGCTGGAACAATAACGACCTTGAGTGTATTACCAACCTGACGCTAGGGGATTTTGAACCGGTGAACGTCTCGAGCCTCATCGTCAGCAACGACAGCGGAGCGACCAGTCACTAAAGCAGTTTCCGGCTCTAGTAACCCATGACGTTATAGCCGCAGTCCACGTAGAGCACTTCGCCAGTCACAGCGCTGGCCAGGTCGCTGGCAAGGAACAATGCCGTTCCGCCGACTTCCAACTGATCGACATTGCGGTGCAGCGGTGCACGCTCAGCGTGGGCACGCATCATCTCTGTGAGGTCGCCGACACCGCGGGCAGCAAGTGTCTTGATGGGCCCGGCGGAGATGGCGTTGACGCGAATGTTTTTGGAGCCAAGGTTCCAGGCCAGATAGCGCACCGTGCATTCCAAGCCGGACTTGGCGATGGCCATCACGTTGTAATTGGGGACAACCTTTTCGGCAGCATAGTAGCTCATCGTCATGATGCTGCCACCCTCGGTCATCAGCGGAACAGCGGCGCGCGTGACGGCGATGAGCGAGTAGACACTGACGTCCATGGCCACGCGAAAGCCGTCGCGGGTCGTGTTGATGAAATCGCCGCGCAGCTCGGTTGCAGGCGCGAAGGCGACGGCGTGGACCAGGATGTCGAGCTTGGCGTAGGTCTCTTTCAGGGCCGCGAAAAGCGTGTCGATCTCGGCGTCATTGGAAACATCGCATTGGAAGCCTTTGGCGCCCGGCAGGTCTGCGATGAGGTCCTGAGCCTCAGCTTTCATCCGCTCATTTTGATAGCAAATGGCCAGGGTCGCTCCGGCTTCGTGGAGTTTTTGGGCGATGCCCCAGGCGATAGAACGCTTGTTGGCCAGCCCGAAGACTACGGCCGTCTTACCTGCCAAATTGATCATTCTTGCTTTCTGCCTCCGCCGGTACCCGCGAAGGCGGTCCGAGCAATCTTTAGGATATCAGTCAACTAATGATATCAGCCGCCAAGGTCGACCAGTTTGACGTTACCAGTGGGGCGGGCGAGGAAGCGAGAGCCGAGGCGCTCGAATTTCTCCACAGAGTCAGTCGCGAAGCATCGGACCTGAGCGGTCAAAGCAGCATCCTCTCCAAGCCTTTCCACTGGCGGTGTGGAAAGAATGGGATGCCCGTCTGCGTCGGTAGTATTACCGAAGCTCTCTGGCGCCATATCCACGAAAGGCGTCGAAAGGATCGGATTCCCAGAAGTATCAGTCGCGTTCGCAAAGCCTTCTCCCGAAGTCTCCTCAGAGAGCGCGGCAAGGATGGGCTGCGTAAGTTCCTGGTGGTTGAAGAGCTGCACCGCAGCTTCGGCAGCCGCTTCGGCAGAGTCGATAACCTTCATGCCCGCAGGCACTGCCGCTTCAATCAGCGGGCGAAGCAACGGGTAGTGCGTACAGCCGAGAACAAGTACGTCCGGTTTGAGGTTCAAGGCCGCGGCTTCGGCCAGTACTTCGGCAAGATATATGCGAATCACTTCGGCGGTCACAGGGTGGTCAGTCCAGCCTTCTTCAACAAGAGGAACCAGCAGCGGGCAGGCCTTCTCAAGTGCCCTAAGACCTTTTGCGCGGCAAGCAGCGGCATAAGCATGGCTGTGCACCGTCGCGTCCGTAGCGATGACCAGCACGTCGCCGGTCTGGGATGCGGCTCGTGCAGCCGATGCGCCAGGCTCGATCACTCCCAGAACCGGGATGGAGACGGCTTCCTGAATAGCGTCGAGAGCCAGCGCGCTGGCGGTGTTGCAGGCAATAACCAGGAACTCGGCTCCCTGCTCGCTGACGAGAAATTGCGCGCTTTGGGCTGCGTAGCGCGCGATGGTGCGGCGCGACTTCGAACCGTAAGGCAGGCGCGCGGTATCACCAAGAAAGGCGAATTGAGCGTATGGGAACCGGGTCATGAGGGCGCGAAGTACCGTGAGGCCGCCGAAGCCGGAATCGAAGACACCGATGGTTGGGGACGTAGAAGCAGGCGTCGTCACGGGTGCGATCCCTCGGTGGGAACGGCCTCGGCAGCAAGGTAGGTGCGGGTCAGGTCGGCGTGGCCAGCCAGCGTGGAGCGCACTTTGCCATCGACCAGGAAGCGGACCTGCGTGACGCGCGGCAGGTTGGCGTGGAGCGTGCCACAGATAGAAAGCAAGGTGAGCGTTTCCGTTTCAATGCCGGAGGGATGGCTCGCTGCGAAGGCCGCCGTAAGGTTGACCACTGCGAGTTCTGGGCCGTTCTCATTTAGTCCGGTCTTGCCTGGTGCGGCCGCGCCGGCAGCCGAGTTCGATTCGAGAGCGGGCGCAGGCATCAGGAAGACCTGTGCGACGGAAGCCGCCCCACCAGGAATCGGATGGGTTGCGTCGGGAGCGGCATAGAGGTCGAGAAGCTTGCCAAGGATGGCGCGAGCCCGAGCACCGGGGTCCTGTGGCAGGGGAAGTGACTGAACTTGCGTGAGCAGGGAACTGTCCGAATCGTTGGCGACAAGCAGAGTAGCTTGCTCGGCAGGTGCAACTTCTGGCGCTTGCGTGGGTGCTGAATCCTCGCCAGCCACAAGGCGCTGATGAGCACGGTCGCGCAGATGCCACAGAATTCCGCTCATTGCGATGGAAGCCACAAGCAGGATGACAAAGAGAACGGTCTGAAAGCGGGAGATCACGGGTTGCGCGCCTCCGTGCGCCCCGCATCTGCCTTCCACTGCAGCATGGCAGCAGCAATTGCTTCGGCGACGCGAGCCTGGTACGCGGGGTCATTCAGTTCAGCAGTTGGGGGCTGCCCGGGGGCTGTCGCCTGTGCCGACTCCGGTGCGATTTCAACGGCCACGGCCGGGCACGACATGCTGTCGACGACAGGCAGCGAGGTGCGGCCGAGGGTAACAGACATCCCCGCGTGCAGAAGCGCCGAGTTCAAAACACCGGCCAAGGCCAGGCTGCGGGTCACCCATGCAGCCTGCGCGGTTCTCCAAGGCGTGAAGCGTGTGGGCTCGATGGGGGCCAGCGAAGAGACAAAAAGGTGGACGCCCGAGCCGCTTTCAGAAGCGTGCAGGCTGAGGCAAGCCTGCGCATTGGCGTGGTTGGCGATCTCAGCACGGCGGCTGGCATCCATCGTCGCGTCCGATTCGCGAGTAGTGACAACCTGCATGCCGCGCGCGCCAAGCAGCGAACGGAGCCGAACGCTGAGTGCCAGGTCGAAAGTCTTTTCCGGCTCGCCGTCTGTCAGTTTGCCGCCGGGGTCGTCCCCGCCGTGAGCAGCGTCCAGCACGACCATGAAGCGCGCCTGCGGAGCAGCGGGCGCGGTCTGGGCTACCGGCGCTGGCGGTGCCTGTCCGCAAGCCCCTCGATATGCCGCCGCCGATGCGGCCAGAACGCACATGCAAAGGCACATGCGTAGAGCCTTGCTTGAGATTGCGGTGACGCGCCGAATTTCAAGACTTGCCGACAAAAATCGTACCTCAGTGGCAAAATAGGCTGCGAAAAATCTCGTTGCTTTGAAGCGGCGCAACGTAGTCCGTTCCCGCGCGGGCGCGTCTGCTCATCTTCTCGCCAAAGGGCATTATCAGGGAGTGTCGCCGCGCACGTAAAGGCTGGGTCCGCCGGGATGGAGACCTTCAGCCAGCCTCGCCGCTTCTTTTGCGCTCACTGGAGTGACTGCAATCGGAGACGCCAGGTAGAAATCAAACTGCGCTTCGGAAGGGATCCAGATGCCCGGCCCGGGCGTTGCTGCTGAAACCGCACTACCGACGCCTGCCCCGACTGCTGCGCCCGCGGCCATGCTGACGGCGCGGCCAGTAGCGTTGCTCGGCTCCACAAACCCACCCTTGGAACTGACGCCGCTGGCCAGCGAGCCGGCGACTGCGCCCACCGCTGCGCCTCGAAGGGCTTTGGTCTCAGTCGGTCCCGTCTTGCTGGTTCCCGTTACCTTGAATTGGTACGTGTAGAGCGGGTAGCTACGCCCACCCAGGTCCAGCGAAACCAACTCCAGGGTGAGTTCGGGGCTTCCTGTGAGCACGCCCGCCTTTTTGGACTTGATTACTTTTCCACGGACAACTGCACCGCGCGGAATGACCAGTGTGTCGCCGACCAGCACATCTTCGCTGACGGTGAAGAATACCGGCGTTCCATTCTCCGCCCGCTTGCTGTTGATAGGCTCGTTGGTCATCACCCGGATTAGCGTGTCTTCAAGAACAGTGATGGGAGCTTTGGAAGTCGGCGATGCCGAAGTCTGCGTCGCTGTTTGAGCGGGTGCGGACGCGGGCGTATCGGGTAAGGAGTGGTCAGGTTGCCCCGGAGCTGTTTGCGCGGGTACGGCGACGATGGCGAAAACCAACAGCGCTGGCCCGGCCAAGAGCGTGGAGAGGAACTTCACGAGCGTTCGATTCATCATCGCGGCAGATCTCCCTGGCTGAGTACGGAGTGCCAAAACGACTGAAACTCTCACGGACAAAGGTCCACGTTTATTCTACTGCGCATGTGCGGCTGCCAAGGTAATGTCACACTTTTCCAACGCGGGGATAGAGTTGGCCCGCAGGCCGCCTCAGCTACCGAATTGCCGCTTTGATTGTGTTGACCCGCTCGACAACAGAGCCCGGCTCGACTGAGATGAGTTCGAAGCCGAAGTTCCGGTAGGTCTCTTCGTGAATCTTCTCGAAACGCAGCGTTTCCTCAAAGGTTATTCGTCGCGCTTCAGTCGGCGTGATGAAACCAAGATTGCGGACGAAGAAGACTCGGTTTTGGTAGATTGCTTCTTTCTTGACGCGCTCCAGATCGCTGACAAGAAAGGGTGAAAATGAGTACCCAAGATAGACGGCCAACGCCGCAGTGCACACAGCGCAGCGGTCGTGGAATTGAATCTCATCCGGTTGATGAGAAGCACGAATCTGCCGGTCCCGCTGCAGGCGAGCAACGGCATCAATGAACGAGGGACGCGTCCATGGCTGCTCGTCTCCCTGAGCCTGCGCGGCAGCAATGACGTCAGTCGCCGCCTCATCGACCACGCTGAACCCGTCGAGCTCCAACCGGCGAATGATGGCAGTCTTGCCTGCACCGGGAGCGCCGGTGATGATGAACCTTCTCATGCAGTGTTTTCTTCTGGGAACCAAGGCCCGCTAACAGCCCCTACTCCAGCGCATAGATCGCCAGCCCGCTCAGCAGCTTGGGAAAAAAGTCAGTGGATTTTTGTGGCATCACATCGCCTGCAAACGCCACTTCGCGGAGCTGCTCCATCGAAACCGGGTTGGTAAGAAAGGTGACATCGGCCTCACCGCGCCGAACCTGTTCCACCGCTTCGCCTGCGTCGCGCAGGTAGCGGAGATTGGTCTGCTCCCTTACTTTTTCAGCGTCCAACCCAAGCAGCCGGTCGAGGAGGATCGAATGCAAGTGCGTCAAGTCGAGCCTGCGCTGGCGTTCGGGCACGCTGGCTAGTGCGGCGGCAACAGCTTCCAGTTTGGAACGCAGCAGTATCGGGCCGTTCTTGGTCACGGCGATAAATGCAGTGCCTTGCTGGCCTGCCAGGAGTTTCATGTAGCTTGCTGCATCGTCCTCGGCGAGCGCTTCCACCGTGAAGAACTCCTCGGCGGCATGCGCGAAGGCGCCGGGATCGAAGCCTTGCAGACTGTGCACGACCCGGTGCGTAGGCAGAACCACCAGGCCGTCGGAGTCCATATTGACAAACGTCATCATGACCGCGGCTTCCGGATAGGCAGGCCGGGGCAAGTGGTGGGTAGGGTATTCGGTTGCCGGTGACCCTGCGGGCGCAATCTCTTTGGAGTAATTAAGCGCGGTTTCGTAGCGGTGGTGTCCATCGGCAATGATGAGCTTTTTGTCTTTCATCGCCGTGGTAAGCAGGCGAATGGCGGCCGGATCCCAAATGCGCCACAGCCTGTGCAGAACGCCGTATTCATCGGTGACTTCAGTTTCGGCGGGGCCGTTGCCATCGTAGAGAATCTTCTCCACGCTTCCGGCCGGGTCGGAATAGAGCATAAAAATCTGACCAAAGTGAGCGTGAGTCGCCTTCAGCAGGTTGAGCCGGTCGCTCTTCGGTTTGGAAAGAGTCTGCTCGTGACGGAAGACGACCTGCTCGGCGTAGTCGTGGAGTTTGCCCAGCGCGATGAAGCCGCGGCGCTCCTTAACAATGTCGGTCCCCGGAACTTTGAACTGCTGTGAATAAGCGAAAATGCAGGGATCCTTTTCCTGGATCAGGATGCCCTGCTCGCGCCATGCTCGGAAATCGCGTGCGGCACGCGTATAGACGCTCTCGCCGCGCTCGGCATCGAACAGCTCAGGCAGGCCGAGAATGATGCGAACCAGGTTGTAAGGGCTGCGCTGATAGTAAGCCTGCTGCATCGACGGGGAAATCTTGTCGTAGGGCTGGGTGACGACATCATCCAACCGGACGGCCGAGGGGTTATACCGCCACGCGCGAAAAGGATAAACGCTTGCCATACGGAAGGTCTTGCTCCCCGTCCAACAGTAAAATTTGCGTGCTGGAATCCCTTCCTGCCAGCTATGGGAACGGCGGCGCGCTTAGGTTCGATTGTATCCCAGTGAGCGCAGCGGCTTTCGCCACGCGACTGGCGGTTGGAGATCGTCCGTGCAGGTTGACAATGCGATGACATTGCGGAGACGCCAGCGCTGCGAGAAAAGTGCTAAACTCGCGTTCAGTCGTTGCTGTGGCGGCATAAAGATGCTTCCAATCAGGCGCAATTCCGAAAGCGGGTACGACAACCTGCGGTATACCTCTCTCACTTTGGGGCGCCGGACGGTGCGCTGGGCTTGGATTTGCGGGCTGGCCGCAGTTTTCCTGCTGGCGCGCGCCGAGGCCCAGGATCAGGAAGACCCCCTCAATAAGGTGCATGTACCCCCGCCCTCCACCTCCACGCCGTCGACGACTGAGCCCAAGGGAGCCGAGGCGCCAGCAGTATCTGGTCCCGATGCCCTAAAAATTCGCCCTGGATCGAGAATCCGCATGAATGTGGATATGGTGCTCGTCCCGGTTACAGTGACCGATCCAATGAACCGGCTGGTGACGGGCCTTGAGCAGGAAGACTTCCAGGTGTATGAGAACACCGGCCAGCAGAAGATTGCCTCCTTCGCTGCGGAAGACGCCCCGGTATCGATTGGGATCATCTTCGATCTCTCCGGCTCCATGAGTTCCAAGCTGGTGCGGGCCCGGGAGTCGATTCTGCAGTTCATCAAGACGGCCAACCCGCAGGACGAGTTCTTCGTAATCGGGTTCAACGACCGCCCAGAGTTGATTGAAGACTTCACCAGTTCGGTCGAGGACATTCAGGCGCGGCTGGCGACAGTCCGCAGCGGTCATCGCACCGCACTGCTTGACGCAATCTACTTCGGAATGGTGAAGATGAAAGACGCGCGGCATGAGCGCAAGGCTCTGCTCGTGGTCTCCGACGGCGGCGATAACCGTTCGCGCTACACCGAGGGTGAGGTGCGTGCCGAGGTGCGGGAGGCCGATGTCGAGATGTACTCCATCGGCATCTTCGATCCCTATGCCGCCACTCCCGAGGAACGCACCGGCCCGCAGTTGCTGAACGACTTGAGCGAAGAGACGGGCGGAAGGATGTTCCGCGTCGACGATCTCTCAGAGATGGGCGACATTGCCGAGAAGATTTCCACCGAACTGCGCAACCAGTATGTGATCGGTTACCGGCCCAAAGGCCTCACCTATGACGGCAAGTGGCGTAAAGTGAAGGTGAAGATCAATCCTCCCGCAGGATTGCCTCCGCTGACTGTTCATGCTCGAACCGGTTACTATGCGCCTTTGCAATAATGCGTTTCTCGTAGTTCTCATCTCCGTAACGGCGTATTCTCTGCCGGCGCAACAATCACCCACCTCGGCAAGTGGGGTCAGTAGCGCTTTGCGCGTAGTAGCCGAGCTAGCTCCGCCCGCTCCACCGGCCTCTCAAACCCAGCAAGCCGCCCAGCCCCAACAGACTCAGCCCCAGCAATCTCAGCAAGGCCCGCCTCTGACCGTAGACCGCGACCCCGTGCGTTCGCCCGATGCGGCGCCTCCCACGGTTGAGGTGAACCCAGGGCGCAAAGAAGGGCAGCAGGGATTCGTGCTGCACACCGACGTCGAAGAAGTGGTGCTCAATTGCACCGTGCTTGAGGACAACAAGCTCGTCCCGGACCTGAAGAAGGACAATTTCACGGTCTTTGAGGACGGCGTGAAGCAAAACCTCATCAGCTTTCAGCACACTGACCTTCCAGTTTCCATTGCAATCGTCGTCGACAACTCCGGCTCCATGTCCAGGAAGCGCCCTTCCGTCAATAAGAGTGCACTGGACCTTGTACAGGCGTCGAATCCTCAAGACGAGGCCTTCGTCGTGAATTTTTCCGATGAAGCCTTCATCGACCAGGAATTCACTTCGGACGTAAACAAGCTGCGCGACGGATTGAGCCATATCGAATCAAGGGGTGGTACAGCGCTTTACGATGCGGTAGTCGCGTCCGCGGACAAGCTTGTTGCCGATGCCAAGCGTCCCAAGCAGGTGCTGATCCTGATCACCGATGGCGAAGACAACGCCTCCAGCCTGAACCTGGAACAGACCATCCGCCGCGTGCAGCAACTCTCCGGCCCGGTGATCTACTCCATCGGCCTGCTGTTTGGCGACGAGATGAGCCACGCCGAGGTTCGTCACGCGCGGCGCGCATTGGAGATGCTTTCCACCGAGACGGGCGGAATGGCCTTCTTTCCCAAGTCCATTGAAAACATCGACCAGATTGCCGCCGAGGTTGCCCGCGATATCCGCAACCAGTACACGCTCGGCTACCACTCCACCAAGCCGACCACCGAGCCAGGTTTCCGGCGCGTACAGGTGACCGCCGAGGCCAAAGGCATGGGCAAGCTCACCGTGCGCACGCGCACCGGGTACTTCCCGGTGGTGCGCCAGCCCAACCAGAGGGCTGCCTCCGCCACGAAATAAGGCGCGTCGGGCATTGCGATAGACTGGATCAGCCATGGCTGTCGCCGCTTCAACTTCTCCCACCCTCCGCACCGCTCCCCGCGTCGTTTCAGACATTACGCAGTTGGTGGGCCACACGCCGATACTGCAACTGGCGCGGCTTGCTCCCGAACCTGCGGCCGCGGTCTTCGCCAAGCTCGAATTTCTCAACCCCGGCGGCAGCATCAAGGATCGTGCTGCGCTTGGCATGATTCTCGATGCCGAGGCGCGCGGTCTGCTCCATAAAGGGTCAACTATTATTGAGGCGACGGCGGGAAATACCGGCGTGGGCTTGGCGCTGATCGGCGTCAATCGCGGCTACACGGTGAAGCTGTTTGTGCCCGAGGGGTTCGCAGAAGAAAAGTGCATTCTCATGCGCGGCTTTGGCGCGGAAGTGACTCGCACGCCGGAAGCCGAAGGCATGGCAGGCGCGATCAAACGAGCGCGTGCTGCCGGTGCTGAAATTCCAGGTTCGTTCACGGCCCTCCAATTTCAGAACCAGGCCAATCCGCAGTTCCACCACGACACAACAGCGGTTGAAATTTGGGAGCAGATGGAAGGCCGCATCGACGGATTTGTCGCGGGCGTGGGCACCGGCGGGACGTTCAGCGGCGTGGCGCGGTTTTTGAAGGAGCGGAATCCGGCAGTGATGAATGTGGCCGTGGAGACCGAAGGGTCGATTTTGCAGGGCGGAGCACCGGGCAAGCATAAGGTCGAAGGCATCGGCGTGCACTTCGTCCCCGAAACATTTCACCGCGATGTATGCGACCGCGTGGCGATGGTGGCCGATGTGGATGCTTTCACTATGGTGAAGCGGCTGGCCGCGGAAGAAGGGCTTGTGGGCGGTTCGAGCTCCGGCGCGGCCGTATTTGCGGCGGTCGAGTTGGCGCAGGAGTTGGGCGCGGGGAAACGGATTGCGGTGATTATTCCTGACTCGGCCGAAAGATATTTATCCAAGAAAATATTTGAGGGCGGAGTTTAGCTTCGCGGTCCACATACGAGGCCGCATGGCTCCGACACGATAAGCTAGAAGTCAGGAGCCAGAAGCTAATAGCCGATTATGCCTGACTACAAATACTCCACTCTTGCGGTTCATGCGGGGCAACATCCTGACCCACTTACGGGTGCGGTGAATGTGCCTGTTTACCTTACATCGACGTTTGAACTGACCGGCATCGGGACCGATAAGGGGTGGGACTACTCGCGCGCGGGGAACCCTACACGGGATCGGTTGGAGACCGCGCTGGCGGCGCTTGAAGGCGGGACGAGCGGGCACGCGTTTGCTAGCGGGATGGCGGCGATTTATGCGCTGGTGGCTACGCTGCATGCCGGCGATCACGTCATCTGCTCGCACAACGTATACGGCGGCACGCAGCGCCTATTCAACGAAATCGTCCAGCACTACGCCATCGAGATTCAGTACGTGGACACCGGCGACTTGGACGCCGTAGCCGCAGCGATCAAGGCCAACACGAAACTCATTCACGTGGAAACGCCCACCAATCCGCTGATGTCGCTTTCGGATATCGCTGCAGTCAGCAAGATCGCGCACGCACACGGCGTCGAAGTCAGCGTGGACAACACCTTCATGTCGCCCGTGTTGCAAAGCCCGCTGGCGTTGGGCGCCGACATCGTGATGCACTCGACCACCAAGTTTCTCAACGGCCACTCGGACGGCCTCGGCGGCGCGCTGATCGGTTCAAAGCCGGAGCACAAGGAGCGGTTCGGTCTTGTTCAAAAAGCTGCTGGCGGGATTCTGTCGCCCTTTGAGTGTTTCCTAGTGTTGCGCGGCATCAAGACGCTGCCGCTGCGGATGAAGGCACACGAGGAGAACGGGCGTGCCGTGGCAGAGTTCCTGTCGACGCAGCCGAAGCTGACCCGCTTCGCCTATCCGGGTCTGAAGAGCCATCCTCAACATGAACTCGCCGTGCGCCAGCAAAAAGGATTCGGCTCGATGATGAGTTTCGACCTGGGCACGCGCGAGGCGGCCGGAAGATTCCTCGGCGCGTTGAAGATCATTCTCAGTGCGGAGTCGCTAGGCGGCGTGGAGTCGCTCGCATCGCACTCGGCAACCACCACACACTTTGCCCTGAGCGATGCGGATCGGGAGCGGCTGGGTATCACGCAAGGTCTGGTGCGGCTGTCGGTGGGCATCGAGGATAAGGAAGATCTGATCGCCGATTTAGAGCAGGCACTGGCCGCGGTTTAGGGGGCGGTGCAGATTTATGCGGAAGACCTTGTTTAGATTCGGATGGCTGATGCTGGCGATCGCCGGCCCCGCGCATGCTAAAACGCCAACGAAACCCTTTACCATCACCCTTAAGGCGGAGACGCCCGAGATCAAAGTGGGCGCCAAGGTGATTATCGATGTCACCATGACCAACACCTCCGATCATGAGGTCGACTGTGCCATGTATTATCACGAGTCGATCGACCAGAGCTATGGATATCAGGTCCTCAATGAGGACGGGACGCCTGCGACCAAAATCGACAATAAACGAGCATTTGATTCCTACGCATGCGTTCTCGAGCCTGGAGAATCTCACAAATCCGGAGGACTAATCAGCCAGATCTTCGACTTTAGCCGACCAGGCAAATACACCATCCAAGCGCGCCGGCTTGTAGAGGGGAACGATCAGCGTCCGAACACCTTGGAGCAGCACAAAGACCCGTGGATTGAAATCAAATCCAACACCGTCACCATCACCGTGCTTCCAGCGGATAATCCGCTGTCAGCGCAGCAGTGAGGCCGTTTGATCAATTGGAAATTAGCAGGTTACTGCCTCAGTGGCCCATGGGCGCTGGCGCTGCTTTGGCGGGGCGGCGCATGAGGAAGATCTTGTTTAGATTTGGATGGCTGATGCTGGCGATCGCCGGCCCCGCGCATGCGAAAACGCCGATGCGGCCTTTCACCCTAACCATCAGAGCGGAGAAACAGCAAGTGAAGGCAGGCGATCCCGTAGACATCGATGTAGTAATGACCAATACTTCCGATCACGATGTAGATTGTACGACCGTAAGCAGCAACGGATTGGACAGGAATTATCAATACGATGTCGTCGATGAAGGCGGCCAGCACGTACCTGAAATTGAAAAGAAACATCATGGGGGTTCCAGCTTTTGGCCCTGCATCCTCGAACCAGGAAAGACCGACACACCCTCAGGGGGGCGGATAAGCATCCTTTACGATCTCAGTCGTCCGGGTAAGTACTCGATTCAGGTCTCAAGAGCTGTTTGGGGTGATAACAACCGTCCGGGGTCAGAGGGAAAAGGCGACAACAAGCAAGCGCCCATCAAATCCAACATCATCACGATTACTGTGCTTGCCGGAGATGATCCGCGGCCTGCGCAGCAATGAGATCGCTCAATCAATTAGAGATTAGTGGGTTTAGTTTTAGTGCCCCACCGGCGCAGCCGCAGCCTTTGCCGGCCGCTTCATCAGAAAGGGCATCGGGATCAGGATCGCCGTCAGCCCGACCATAATCCAAATGACGTCGACATAAGCCAGCAGCCGGGCCTGAATCTGAGCCATGCCGTAGATTTGCGCGCCAGCCTTCTGGATCGCGTCAGGCATGGCAGAGCCAAGCTGTCGCCAAGCGCCAGTGAGTCCGAAGCGCATAATGTCAAACGGCCCGTTGCCGCTGAAGGTGTGCGCACCCAGCATGTTCAGATGCTTCTGCGTCTGGCGCGCCAGCAGCGTGGTCACAAAGCTGATGCCCACGCTGCCCCCCAGGTTGCGCATCAGCGCCGTAAGTCCGCTGACCTCGTTGTATTTCTCCTGAGGTATCCCCGAATAGCAAAGCGTGTTGATGGGAATAAACAGGAACGGCAGTCCCAGCGCGATGAAGACGCGCCAACTCACCGCCATGCCAAAGCTGACATCGAGATTGATACCCGTCATGCGATAGAGGCCGAAAGTAGTGATGATGAATCCCATCGCCACCAGCTTGCGCGGGTCGAACTTAGGCGCTAGTGCGCCGGCCACAGGAAACAGAAACATCAGCGCCACTCCGCCCGAGGACACGGCCATCCCCGCCTGCCGTGCCGAGTAGCCCATGATCTCCTGCAAAAATTGCGGAATCAAAACAGTGGATGAGTAAAGCGACATGCCCACCACAAACATCACGAACTGGGTCATGCCAACGTTGCGCTGGGCAAAGAGGCGCAGGTCCAGGATGGGATGTTCCACGCGTAGCTGCCGAATGACAAAGATGACCAGGCCAATCGCGGCGACCACGAAGCAAGTAGTGATGAAGCGCGAACTGAACCAGTCATCTTCCTGCCCCTTGTCGAGCATGGTTTGCAGCGCGCCGATTGTAACCACCAGCAGGCCGAGTCCCCAGTAGTCAATGGAGAGCTTCCGCTTCCGGATGGCAGCAAGATACGGCGGGTCCTCGACGACGCGATTAGTGAGGTAGAGCGAAAGAATCCCAACGGGGATGTTGATAAAGAAAATCCAGCGCCAACTGTAGTTATCAACAATCCAGCCGCCGACGGTAGGCCCCAGGACCGGCGCCATCACCACAGCCATGCCATAAACAGCAAAGGCCATACTGCGCTTGGCAGGCGAGAATGTGTCGGCAAGGATCGATTGCTCGCTGGGCTGAAGTCCGCCGCCCGCCGCCCCTTGCAGCACACGGAAGAAAACCAGCATGCCGAGCGTGGGCGCCAGTCCGCACAGCAGCGAAGCCGTGGTGAAGAGCGCCACGCAAGTCATGTAAAAGCGTTTGCGGCCGATACGGTTGGCGATCCAGCCGCTCAGGGGCAGCACCACAGCGTTTGCCACCAGGTAACTGGTCAGCACCCATGTAGCTTCGTCACGGCTGGCGGAAAGCGAGCCCCCAATGTGGGGCATAGCGACGTTGGCAATCGAGGTGTCGAGCGCCTCCATGAAGGTCGCCAGCGTAACCGTGATGGCGATAACCCATGGGTTGGCGCGGGGCCGCCATGTGTCATGAAACGAGGCTGTGGCGGCTGCGGCCAGAGGCGGTTCCTTCCTTTTGATGCCAGTGCTTTTCGAAATTCACACAGCGGGATACACCGCATGCGATGCGACGATTTATTTTTGCGATCAAAGATATCTTCGCATGGCCGGCCGAAGAGCGTTGGCGTCCTCAAGCGTGCCCCACAAGAAGTTAATGAATCCCTGGCGCGGGCGAAATTGAGAAGGCCCGGCAACGGCATCCTCAATTCCTCTGTCGTGTCAGTAGGCTGCGCTCATAGCCATGGTTTCCTCCACGGAGGAGATGACCGTGCTGACCTCCGCGACACTGACGGCTATGGATGTAACGGACCGACGCACTTCGACGGTGGCACTTTGCACTTGTTCAATCTGGCCAGTGATCTCGGCGGTGGTCTTCGCTGTTTCAGTGGCCAGATTCTTGACCTCATTAGCGACCACCGCGAAGCCTTTTCCGGCGTCTCCCGCACGGGCCGCTTCGATGGTGGCGTTGAGCGAAAGCATGTTTGTCTGGCTGGCAATCTGCTTGATGAGTCCCGCCATTTGTCCTATTCGTTTGGTCGCCGCAGTCAACGAGTCGACGGAAGTGTTTGTCTTCTTTGAGGCATCTGTTGCGACGTGGACGATATCAGTAGCTTTGGTAACCAGCGTGGCAATCCTGGCCGCCCTGGCCTTTTGGGCGGCAGCTTCGGCAATGTGCACCTTATCGGCCTGGTCTCGCGCAATCATCGACCGGATGAAGAGGCTCATCACCTGGGCAAGCGGCACCACCCGTTCCAAAGCGCCGGCAATCCCAAGCGTCGCAACGCGCTTTCCTTCAAAGTCGATACCCATGCTGATGCCTTCTCTCAGCTTGCCGCCGGAGGCCTCAGCTTCTTCCTTCGTGACCCGGTACTCGTTGACCTCGTGCCGCATGATGCGGGCTGCGCCGCTATGCACTGTTCCAATCCGCTCGCGGACTCCGCACGCGATGATGACGCCGCCCTCGCCCATGAATGAACAACCGTAACCCAGGTCGTTCACAATCAAGTCACACAGTTCTTGCGCGTACTCTACGTCTAGTGCAACCGACATTCTTCCTCCGAACCACGAATCATTCTAATATCGGCAAAAAGGGAGTCCTGTTCACCCTTTTTCTGAAGAAATATACGCCTCGCCCCATTTCCATAGGTCGGGCCAAATTGTTTGTAAGTGTCTTATTCTAGAGAAGTTAGCACGTTGGCGAATGTGGCAGTCGGTAGGCCCGATGGTGATGCCGCTAACAGACAATGAATACGCGACATGCACGCTCTGTGTCGCGGAGCGTGCATGCCCGTCTGACCTATTGCTTTCCGGCAGCTCTCCGCCGCCTTCCGGTCATCAGATAAATATTCGCACGCGCCTCAAAAAGAGGGTCTGCCGAAGCTTCGATCCCATCGATTCGAGGGATGGGGTCAAAGATGATGTGCTGCTGTTCTGCGGCGTTGTTCGGGGCAATCTCGTTCAAGCTGATCTCACCCAGCGTAAGTTGGGGCCGGTTCTCAGGCCACCGGACAGTCGCATCATCGGTGGTGTCGCCCTTTTCAGCTAGCTGCACAACAATGCGAAACTTCACCGGTCCTTTGGTGATCCGTTCTTTGAGCTCGTCGAAGAGGAAGTCTGGACCCTGCGCGGCTGCCGCGGCTTCATCGAGATGCTCGGCGCCGGCTGCGGGAAGAATTCGATAGCGCCCGTACTGGCTCTCGCCCCGTGCGTTGGTGAACTTGAACGCGGATACTGCAAAAAACGACTCCCTGGCAAAGCTGGTCGGAATCGGCTTGGGAGCTTGCACAAATCTCAAAGCGGCGGGATGCGCGCCAAGAAACTGCTCAATTGCATTCGGATGCGGTCCCGCAGGATCGGTAGCAATCAGCGCGTTGAGGAAGCCAAGGAATTCGTCTGCAGTGCGCGCCGGGAAGTCATCGACCGAATGAGCGACGATGTCGGTATGAGAATGCTCTGCCAGGTTGAATCGAATCGCAATCCCCCGCGGACTGGCATGCTGCGGGTCGTTGTCGGGAACAGTCGGAATTCCTGCGAAATCAGAAAAGCGCACTGTGACCGGAGTAGAATTCCGCACGATATGAGGCGCTCGTGTCAGCGATGCGGCTTCTGAGGAAGGCTTGAATTCACCCGTCAGCAGGATGCCTTTGGCGTGTGCGGGTCTGAACCCCGGGTGAACACCACCATCAGCTTTGTCAAATCCTTCGATAATGTCATGGCTGAGAGTCAACAGTTTTGGGTCCGCGGTCAGGGGCATCGCTCGATCTCTCCGTTTGGTGTATTTGGCGTGACTATTCCGGTAGATGCGGATCGGGGGTTCGGGTTGCAAATTGATCATTCGTTAATGCGGATGACCTTAGGGTTCGCGGGCCGACAGGGTCAATGGCGCTGGGAAGGCTGGCAGGGAGATTTGTTACGAGAAGGTTACCCGGCATCCGGTGCCGCGGATTTCGATTGAGCCTTCAAAAAGATTTCGATACGATTGGTGGTCCAAACAGCAATGCCCGTTCCAAAGAAATCTGTATCTTCAGACCATACCGGGCATGCCAATGCCAACGCGGTTGCCAGTATGGCCAATCCTCTTCATCTGGACCACGTAGACACTCTCTGGCTTCCTCCTCGAAGTCGCCTTAGGTTTCCAGATCGGCCGGTTCAATAAGCGTTTGCAAATACATGAGCATCGCGGAAACGTCAGCAGTCGACTTACCCCTCTTCTCTAGAAGGGTCGGCAAATATCTTTGGGCATCGTCGAAGGCCGCATCTGGCGCATAAAACCGAATTCCACGCCCCGCATATTCTTCCAGAAGCCACCGGACGCGGTGACCCAGCACAGCACGGATCAGAATATTCGAGTCAAGTACGATCACCCTAACGAGCGCCTGCTTTTTTGCTGCGCCGCAGTTGCTTAAACTCAGCCACCATTTCGTCCTCATCGACATCCGCCAGAGTCGCGGCAAGCCGATCGGCGGCAGCCTTGAGGTCGCCTACATCAGCCGGCTTGACTTGCTTTCGTGGAGTGGGGACGTAGACTCCAAGAGTTTCGCCACGGCGTGTGACGGCGACAGGAGTATCCGACTCGAGGAAACGCGACATCTGTTCCCGAAACTCGCGAACGCCAACTTTGATTGCGGGCATTGGTCTTCTCCATGTGTACGCATAGGTGTGCGCAAATCTAAAGCTGGATTCAAGTATCAAACTCTCAAGCTGGAACCACCTCTCATGGGTGTGTCATGCTGAGAGGTTATGCAGGACGGGCAAAACAGTTCGGCTCGGACGGCGCGGTTCGGCATGCTTCTGCTGGCTATCGATACCTGCGGCCCCTTGGGCTCTGTTGCGCTGGGTCGGCTTGCGGGGCGTGACCTGGAGATTCTCGGGCAGACGGAACTCGAAGGGCGAAGCTATTCAGCCACACTGGTGGCCGCGGTGGGTGACCTGTTTGCGGTCGCAGGTGTTGCCTTGAGCGATGTTGGCGGAATTGTTGCCGTCAACGGGCCAGGCAGCTTTACCGGCGTGCGCGTCGGGTTGAGCGCCGTCAAGGGCCTGGCGGAGGGCGCCCAGATTCCGGTGGTCGCAATTTCCCGCCTCGAGGTTCTCTCGCGGAAGTCAGGCGTACCGTCTGCGGCTCTCGATGCGCGTCGCGGCGAGGTGTTTCTGCGTCTGGAATTGGCTGGAATGCCCCCGAGAGAATTGCTGACTGGCGCCCGGGAACTGGCGACAATCGACCCTCCCCCGTTGCGGGTTGCGGTTTGTGATGAAGCAGCCGCCGCGTTACTGGAAACAGCATGGCCGGGGACGCAGTTGGTGCGGTGCGCGGCCCCGGTGGCTGCGGATGCGCTCCGGCTGGGCGAGGCACGGTTGGTAGCCGGAGCGGCTGTTGATCTGGCGCTGCTCGACGGCCACTATCTGCGGCGCTCCGACGCGGAGATTTTCGGCGAGGCAGCGGCGGAGCGGCAACGCGCATGAGCAGTGACGGTGCGGAGTTCAGCATTCGGCGCATGACGGCGGCGGATGTAGGCCAGGTAATCGAGATTGCAAAGAGCCTGAAAGACGCCCCACAATGGCCGCCCGCAGCCTACCTGGCGATGTTGGATTCCGACGGTTTGCCGGCACGCATCGCTCTAGTGGCCGAAGAAACCAATGCTTCTTCCCACGCGGTCGTGGGGTTTGCAATTGCCAGCGTGGTTGCTCCCGAGGCCGAACTGGAGTCCATCGCGGTTGCCGCCAACCACCAACAACGCGGCTTGGGCCGTCGGCTATTCGCCGCGCTTGTGGAGAAACTGAGCGCCGATCGGGCAACAGACGTCCATCTGGAAGTGCGAGGTTCGAATGCGCCGGCGTTGGCCTTTTACCGCGCTCTCGGATTCGAATTATCCGGCCGCAGGTCACGCTACTATATTGACCCGGTTGAGGACGCATTGTTGCTTCGGCTGACCTTGAAGTGACTACGAGGCAAGCCACTGTAAGTAAACGACTTGCTTCCGTGTCATGCCAGTGGCTCAGATCGCACTGAAGGATTTTAGGGCAGAAATCCACAGTCTCAAATGACTTTCATTGAAAAACGTTCAGTTTTGACCTTGCGAGTTGCGCCGCTTCGGGGGTATATGTAAGTGTTCTGTAACAATTGAATGATCAGGACCACCGGAGGTGCTTGATGGAAGAAATATTGGATCCGACGCTGAGCGAAGAGATTGATCGCCTGCATGCCGAACATCATCGCTACGCTCAGCGGCTTGAAGAACTGATTCAGAAGCCCTACCTTTCAGCAGATGAACAGCTGGAAGAAGTCCGGTTAAAGAAGCTCAAGCTGCACGCGAAAGACCTGATCTTCGCGCTGGAGCGTCGGGCGCCGGCGGTAGCTTAAGTTCTTTTCACGGGCCAGTGTTCTGCATGCAATCAGCCAAACGGGGTAGGCGATTGACCCCACGGCGGATAGTGTGTGGTTAAACATTCCTGGCGTCGGCGACCGATGAGCAGGATCACCGTATAATCGTTGGGACGATGGTTCGCGACGGTTACATCTACGGTTTGAGTCTGCTGACGGTGGCGGCAGCAGTTGCGTGGGCTACGGGCAATTGGGCGTGGGGTATTGCGCCTGTGTTGCTGGCGGCCTTTTTTTTGTGGTTTTTCCGCGATCCCCAGCGGATGATCCCGGCCGGCAATGGACTGATTGTCTCGCCTGGAGACGGGCTCGTGACGGAGACGGTTACCATCAGCACTCCCACAGGGCCTCGGCAGCGGATCAGCATCTTTCTCAGCGTCTTTGACGTACATGTGAACCGCTCGCCAATCGGCGGCGTATTGAGCAGCGTGCGTTACCAGAAAGGCCAATATCTGAACGCCATGAACCCGGCCTCGGCGGATCGCAACGAGCAAAACGTGGTCACGGTGCGCGGTGCGGATGGCCTTGAAGTCACTTTCAAGCAGATTGCCGGCTTGCTGGCACGGCGCATCGTCTTCGTCCCCAAACAGGGCGACTTGGTGGAGCGCGGACAACGGGTGGGCCTGATCAAGTTTGGCTCGCGTGTTGACGTGTTGTTGCCTTCTGTAGCGGTTGTGTTGGTGAAAGTGGGCGAGCGCGTGAAGGGTGGCGAGAGCGTGCTTGCTTCCATGGGCGAAATCGAGATGGCGTTTGCTGCGCCGGCCATTGCGACCGAGTTAGGCGCCGCTGCGGTGCCCAACGTCACCTACGGAGAAGCGCAGTGAACGGCCGGGATCCTGCATTGGCGAAGGCCGAAGCCAAGGCGCGTCTCCGGCGCGGCATGTTCCTGCTTCCATCGCTGTTCACCGTCGGCAACATTGCCGCCGGGTATTTCTCCATTACCGAGACCATCAAGGCGATTTCGAACAACGGATCTGGCGACGCGCACACCCATCTGGACTGGGCAGCCATCGCTATTCTTTTTGCCATCCCGTTTGACTCGCTCGACGGCCGTATTGCGCGCATGACCAACACCACCAGTGAATTTGGCAAGGAGCTGGACTCGCTCGCCGATGCGATCACGTTTGGCGTTGCGCCCAGCCTGCTGGCGCTCATCTGGGGATTTCATTTCCTGCCGGATTCCATCAATCCGCAGTTGTTGGATCACCTGCGCCAGGCCGGGGCTTTCATCTGCTTCCTGTTTCTCATAGGCGGCGTCTCGCGCCTGGCGCGATTCAACATCTCGCACGATGCGCAACCGCGAAATCCAGGACGGCCGGGGCGTAAGTACTTTGTGGGAATGCCGATTCCCGCCGCCGCGGGCTTTCTGGCCGCCACCGTTCACTTGTGCTACGGCTATCCTGTGCTTTCGTGGTGGATCTCCATTCCGTGGCTGCTTCTGGTTGGGTTGAGCGGTTTCCTCATGGTCAGCACCTGGCGTTTCTGGTCGGGGAAAGAAATCAACTTCTCGCGGAGCCATCCATTCCAGATCCTGTTTGTGCTGTCGATCGTGGTCTATGTCGTGGTCCGCTTCTCCAATGTCCTGTTTTTTGTTATCGGGCTCTCTTACATGTTTTCGGGGATTTGGGCGCGTGCGGCATACTCCTGGTCGCGTCGCCGGCGGCGTGGCCCAGTGCCCAGGGCTGCGGAAAACCCCGGCAGGGTCGAGCCTGATCCGTTGAGACATCTGTAATTCTCTAAACCAAAAGGACGCCTGTGTACAAAATCGCTATTGCCGGAGCCTCAACGCTGTTGGGCCGGGAGTTGAAGGAAGCGCTGTCAGAGTCACCTCTGGCGTCCGCCAGCCTGGTTTTGCTGGACGATGACCTCGCGAAAGGGCAGTTGGACCAGGTGGGCGATGAAGTGACCTTCGTTCAAGGCGTTGACGCCGAAGCATTTGAGCATATGGATTTCACTTTCTTTACTGGGACCGAGGTGCTCACGCGGAAGCACTGGAGACAGGCGCTTCGCTCCGGCTCCACGGTGCTGGATTTGTCAGGGGCTCTAGACCAGGAGACTGGAGTGCTGATCCGTGCACCTTGGCTTGGTTCGGAGACAGCCACGGTGGACTTGTTTACTCCCGCGGTGGTTCCGGCTCACCCGGCAGCACTGGCTCTGGCGTTGCTGCTGGAGCGGCTGCAGCAAGCTGCGCCCATTCGCCTTGCGGCCGCGACAGTGATGGAGCCGGCCAGCGAATTTGGCCGCGAGGCAATGGATGAACTCCACCAGCAGACGGTGAGTTTGTTGAGCTTTCAGAGCATGCCCAGGGCGACCTACGATGCGCAGGCGGCGTATAACTTGCTCGCCGGTTTGGGTGAGAACTCGACCATCAACCTGGGCGCTGCGGAAGCGCGAATTCGACGGCACTACGACGCGCTATCGGCAGGACGCTGGCCCACCCTGGCGCTACAGGTGATTCTGGCGCCGGTGTTTCATGGGCACACCTTTTCCATTGCCTTGGAACTGGAGCGGCCAGTGGAGATCTCCGCTCTGGAGGAGGTCTTGGGTGGTGAGCATGTTGATCTGGTAATGGAAGACACAGATTCGCCCTCGAATCTAGCGGCGACAGGGCAGAACGATGTGCTGGTGCGGTTGCGGCATGAAACAGCCAGTTCGAGAAATCCAAATCTTGCCACGCGCCTCTGGTTGTGGGCCGCCTCAGACAACTTGCGCCTCCATGCCCAAAATGCGGTAGAGTGCGCGCTGGACTTGCGCAGGCTAAGGCCGGCAGGCACAGTGCAGTGAGTCTCCGAACAGTATGAGCATTGCTTACGCAGATGTATTTCCCGTGCTTGCCGGGGCTCTGTTGGAATTCAAGCCTTCTCTGGAGTACCGGGAAGATTGCCTGTCATACCCGTTTCTGAGCGACATGGTGCGGTATGTCTGTAGTCGGGCTTATCCGGAATTTCCTGAATACGAATTGTTGATGCGCCAGTTTCCTGACCTCCTTGAAAGATTGATCTCTGAAGGCGACCGCGGTGTGCGCGATCTGGCTCACGACGCTCCGGAAAGCGTATGGGGATGGGAGGAGCAGGAGATTGTGTCCCGGTATTTCGGAACTCAGACGCGGGAGCTATGGATGCCGATTTGCGCTGGAGAGCGTGGCCAATAGTCCGCGCCTGACATCTCTGTCTTCATCTGGGCGTGCATTCGACCTGATTTCCGGTTTGCGACTGATGATTGGTTCCAGACGGCGCAATCATTTGTTGCACCGCGACCAAAGCTGCTGAATATAGCTGTCCGTCATGCCCGCAATATAGTCCGCCACGGTGCGCGCCAGCCCCTGTGTCGGAATCTGCGCCTGGTGATCCAGCGGAAGCTGGCCCGGGTCTGCCACCAACACCGCAAACAGTCCTTGCACCACCCCGTCAGCGTGCGCGTGCGCTTCCTCCATAATGCGCGAGTTGTACAGGCTCGCATACAGGAATTCCTTTGCGACAGCACGCTCGGATTCAACCGCCGGATTCAGGATCGCCAGTCGCGCAGGAGCCCGACGAATATCGTCAAGGCTTATCGCGCCAATCGCACTCACGCCAGCCCCGATTTCGTTCAGCAAATCCGTCACCAACAAATTCAATACCCGCCTCAGCACTTCGCTGACGGCCAGCTTTTCCGTCGCAGCGGGATATTCGCGCAGCACAGCGTCGTGGAACCGGCGAAACAGCGGCACCCCATCGCGGACCTGCGCCAGGGTAAGGATGCGCGACTCAAGGCCATCGTCCAAATCTGCCGTCAGATAGGCGATTTCGTCCGCCAGGTCAATTAGCTGCGCTTCGAGCGGAGGAAATTGGTCCAGGAAGTACTCGGCCAACTCAGGGTGGGCCGCCGATGAGTAATCGCGGGAATGCTTGACGATGCCTTCCCGCACAGCAAGCGTCAGATTCAGGCCGCGAAATGCCGCGTACCGCTCCTCAAACCAGGTCACAATGCGCAGTGCATGCAGGTTGTGATCGAACGTAAGGCCGTAGCCGCGCAGGCACTGGTCCAGAGCCTGCTCGCCTGTGTGGCCAAAGGGCGGATGGCCGATATCGTGAGCTAGCGCCAGGGCTTCAGCCAGTTCCGTGTTGAGGCGCAGCGCTCCGGCCAATGTGCGGGCAATCTGGGTAACTTCCAGCGTATGGGTCAGGCGGCTGCGGAAGTGGTCGGAAGGCGCGTCCTCCGGCAGGCGGGCAAAAACCTGCGTCTTGCCGGCCAGGCGCCGAAAAGCGCGGGAGTGAAGGATACGAGCGGCGTCACGCGCAAAGGGAGTGCGATAAGGGTGCAGCGGCTCGGCATGCGTGCGGCGAGTAAGTTCGCCGTCTTCATCTCCGTTGACGGCTATCGCCGGAGGAATCCGCGCGGGTGAGCTGGTTTCAGTAGGCATTCGTTTTCTTCGATGCGCAGTTCCAGGGTTGTGGTCAGTTTATACCGTAGTTCGGGAGGGGACGTCGCAAAGGAGGATGGATGTGTTGAGAATCACCAATCACGCGATTCGGGAATGGTATAAAGTTCCCCATACGGATTGGATTGGACAACGCTGATTATGCAGGAGTACGATCCAGCCGAAATTTTTTGGCGGTCTTGCGCGGGGATGAATCCTGACGCCAGGCCCCGAATCACTCCACATCAGGACCGGGAGGCAGGCATGAAAGCGATAAAGATGACTGCGTTGGCCATGCTGGCGCTTGGAATTGCGATCACGACAGGTTGCGGTGAAAGGCATTCGCTCAAAGAGGTCTATTACCTGATTTCCGCGAATACATCGCTGCCTTACTGGAAGACGGCGGCAGCCGGCTTCAATAAGGCTGCGGCGCAATACAAAGTGACGGCGCAGGTGGCGGGACCCGACGGCTACGATCCACAGGCTGAGAAGGACGCATTGCACAAAGCGGCTGCAGCCAAGCCCGCTGGGATTCTGATTTCAGTAGCCGATGTGAACGTGTTGCAGCCGGAGATCGATGCCGCGGTGAGCGCGGGCGTCCCGGTCATTACCATGGATTCCGATGCGTCCGGCAGTAGACGGCTTTACTTCATCGGCACCAATAACTTGCTGGCCGGCCGGTTGGGCGGCAACCGCGTAATTGCCAAGCTGGGCGGCAAGGGAAACGTGGTCGTGTACACCATCGCCGGGCAGCCAAATACCGAAGAGAGGTTGAAGGGTTTCAAAGACGTATTTGAGAACCGCCCGGACATCAAGATCGTCGAAGTAGTCGACATCAAGGACGATCCGAAAATCGCCTTCGACAAGACGCAGGAGTACATGGCGTTGACCGGACCGAAGAAGATTGACGCGTTCATCTGCCTGGATTCAGCGTCGGGCAAGCCGGTCTCCGATGCCATCAAGCGCTCCGGCGCGACTGATCGCGAACTGGTCGCGTGGGACGTGAACCAGGATACGCTGGACGGGATCAAGGCCGGAACCATCGACGCCACAATCGCCCAGAAGCCCTTCACCATGGGTTATGTGGGATTGAAGGCGCTGGACGAGGTCTTCCACAATCCGCCCGCGCAACTGACCAAGGACTATAGTGCGGACTCGTTTGCACCCTACCCGGTGTTTGTCGATACCGGCACTTCGCTGGTGGACAAGAGCAACGTGGACCTCTACATCGCTTCGGCCGCGGCAGGAATGCAATAGTACGATCGGCTGAGTTGATGCTATCGTGTTCTTCCTCGCTGGAGGACTGAAGCCTCGTTGATCCATGGTTCCGATCTGTGGTTTCCCATCCATCGAGCAAAGAAAGTTCGATGGATGGGAAACCCGGCAACGAGTCAGTCAAACAGGAGACGAATCTCTATTTTGCTACTTTGTGAAGGTCAGCAGCACGGCGCCGGTTCGTCCACTCTTTGGGGTTTCATTCACATCGTCAGCACAACGCGAAACTCTGCGTTGCCGCTCATCATGCGGGCATAAGCTTCGGCGGCTTTTTCCAGAGGGTAAGTCTCGATCATGGCGCGTACCCCGCGCAGTGCGGAAAAGCGAAGCGTGTCATCCGATTCCGCCGGCGTTACCCCTGCCCATCCTTCAATAGTCTTGCCACCCCTGATGAGCTGAGTCGGAGCAAACTCCATGGTGCCTGCGCCAACTCCGATCAGCAGTAATTTGCCGTTCGGCCCCAAACCGCCAATCAGTTCGGCCATTGCCTTGGGATCCGGCGCTGTCGCGATAATGACTCTTGCACCGCCTAGTTTTTGAAGCTCCTCTACTGGGTTCTTCTCTCTGCTGTTAATGTACACATCGGCGCCGAGTTTCATTGCCAGCGGTTCAATTTGCGCGCCGCGTCCCACTGCAACCACCTTGTAGCCAAACTTGTTGGCGAATTGAATTCCGAGGTGGCCGAGTCCGCCGATCCCTTGCACTGCGACCAACTCGCCTGGCAGCGCGCCCGCATACCGCAGGGCGTTGTAGGTGTTACTTCCAGCGCACAGCAACGGCGCCGCATCAACATCGTTAAGACTCTCTGGAATCGAAACCAATGCTTCCTGCGGAGCCAGCATGTATTCCTGATAGCCGCCGTCATAACTGAGGCCAGGATTCTTCTCATTGCGGCACAGTCGAAAATCTCCGCGCCTGCATTCGGGGCAAGTACCGTCATGGCCGCCATGCCAGCCAACCCCAACACGCTGGCCCTTCTGCCAATCAGTCACTCCAGTCCCCAGCGCATCCACCACGCCGGCCACCTCATGGCCGGGAACCCGCGGATAGACGATTCCTGGCCGACGGCCTTCGGCGACAATCGAGTCGCTGTAACACACTCCACACGCATGAACTTTGATGCGCACCTGTCCGGGGCCAGGGTCGGGAACCTCCAGCTCGACGATTTTAAGACCGGCTCCAGCCGCGCTCACCTGGGCGGCTTTCATGGTTGCTGCTGCGACTGCCGTCGTCATAAAATCCCCCGGTCTCTTGTTGATTCGAGTTAGTAGTCTTCGTGACGGCCGTACATTTCAGGAAGGAGCCCACCCTCCACCAGCAACTCCCGCGTCAACTGTTCTGATTAAGCCTGAAGCGCACAACCGAAGCAATTAGACGAAGGTATCGAGCAATCAATACCGATGTACGAATGGGGTCAGCAGTATGCGTCTAAAATGAGATTGCTGGCTACAGTGGACCCCATGCCGTGTCTTAAGCGTGCGGACGAATTCCTTTCGTGGCTGTTTCTCCTCGGCTGTATCGTTTCTGCCGCTGGGCAGACATCGCCAATCAGCGTCCCGGTGCGCCTCACTGTTGTGGACGAGAACGGCGTTGCCGTTTCAGACGCTGAGGTAGTCCTTCAGGAGCCCCGCCGACCTGAGGTCCGTCTCGGAACTGATTACGCTGGCCACGCCACGTACGTCCTCCATGAGACCGAGCCCTACCACCTGCGCATTCACAAGCCGGGGTTTTACGAGACGGTGTCCGACCAGGCTGATCCGCAGCTTCACGATGTCCGTCTCGTCCTGAATCACGAACAGATGCTGGTGCAGCAGGTCAGTGTCTCGGCATCGTCCCCCGGCATCGATACCGAACAGACCTCTGATACCCACACCATGACTGTGCCGGAAATCGTCAATATCCCGTACACCACCTCCCGCGACATCCGTAACTTGCTCCCCTTCTATCCCGGAGTCATTCAGGATGCGACCGGTCAGGTGCACGTGGCTGGTTCCGAAACCTGGGCAACTTTGGACACGCTTGACGGATTCGACATCCGCTCTCCCGTCAGCGGGGTTCTTGCCATGCGTGTAAGCGCCGATGCGGTTCGCGCAATCGACCAGGAGGCGACTCGCTACCCGGTCGATTATGGCAGAAGCACGGGCGGTGTCATTGCGTTCTCCACCGGAATGGGTGACAACAAGTTCCGCTTCAATGCCACCGATTTTCTGCCATCACTCGAACAGCGCAACGGAATCCGCTTTGACAAATTCGTTCCTCGCTTCACTCTTTCCGGACCGCTGGTTCGCAACCGCGCCTGGTTCTTCGATGGAGTAGAGGCGGAGTACGACGACATCTACATCCAGGAACTTCCTGCGGGGGCCGATACCGATCACCTGCTGCGCGGAAGCAACCTCGCGAAGTTTCAGGTGAATGTGACGCCCACCAATATTCTCTCTGGAGGCCTGCTGTTCAATGACTATCATTCGCCCTACGACGGCATCTCGTCGCTGGTCCCGCAGCAAAGTACCACCAAGCGCAACACCATCGCTTGGCTGCCTTATCTGCGCGATCAGCAAAGCTTTCACGATGGCGCTTTGCTCGACGTTGGCCTCGGCGTAGTGAGATTCAGCGACGGTTACGAGCCTCATGGCGACAGCCCTTTCGAGATCACTCCGGAGCTCTTTCAGGGCAGCTACTTTGAGAATCTGACCAGCCGCTCGCAGCGCATCGAGGGCAATGCCGTGCTCTATCTGCCGCCACTGCATTGGGCTGGACCGCACAATTTGAAGGCCGGAATCGACCTCGACCACATTGGCTTCGGCGAAACCGTCGCACGCGCTCCAGTCAATTATCTGCGCGAGGATGGAACACTGCTGCGGCAAAGCGTCTTCCCCACCACGGCGCCTTTCACCCGCCACAACGTAGAAGCCGGCATCTATGTGCAGGACCGCTGGGCGCCCCGCGCCGGTCTGCTCATCGAACCAGGCTTACGGTTCGATTGGGATGAAATCATCCGCAGGCCGCTCTTTTCGCCGCGTCTGGCAGCCAGCTACTCGCCCTCAAAATTAAAGGGGGCGACAAAGCTTTCTGCGGGCATCGGCCTCTATTACGAGCACACGCAACTGGAATACCTTACGCGGGCTCTGGCCGGCATTCGCAACGACACATACTTTGCGGCCGACGGCATCACTCCAACGGGCCCTCCACTAGAGACCACCTTTTCCGCCAACGACGGGTCGTTGCACGAGGCCCGCACGCTGAACTGGAGCGTCGGAGTGGAGCAAAAACTGCCCGGCTCCGTTTATGTCAAAGCGAATGTGATCCGCAAGATTGTCTCCGACGAATTCACCTATGTAAACCAAAGCGGTCCGGCAGCCCTCTCGGGGAACTATGCGCTCACCAATTCCCGTCAGGACCATGACGATCTGGCCGAGGTTGAGGCCCGGCGAACGTTCGCTGGCGGCTACGCGCTCTTTGCCGCTTATACCCGCTCCTCGGCTCATACCAATGCCGCCATTGACTATGTGCCCACTCTGTCGTTGCTTGGCCCGCAGCAGAACGGCCCCCTGGGATGGGACACGCCGAACCGCGTGATCTCCTGGGGATGGCTGCCGTTTCTCGTATCGGGTTTCAAAAGAAGTTGGGACTTCGTCTACACGCTCGACTGGCGCACAGGTTTTCCGTTTACCTCAATCAACGACAACTACCAGGTAATAGGCGCTGCAGGTTCGGCCCGCTTTCCCAACTACATCTCATTCAGTCCCGGGCTTGAATGGCGCTTTCATTTGCGCGGATCCTACTTCGGACTACGCGGCGTCATCGAAAATGCAACCAACAGCGGTGACTATCCGGTCGTGAACAACGTGGTCGATTCGCCCCAGTATGGAACTTTCACTGAGCCCCTGGGGCGGGCATTCACAGCGCGCCTCCGCCTGATCGGGGTAAAGAAATAGTCGAAACTAGCGCGTGCTCGCATGCGCTCACCATCATTGCCATATGCGCTTATTTGTCGGTGTCCCTTTGTCGGCTGCGGTCATCACCGAACTCGCGGCAATCACGGCGCGTCTTCGCTCCGGTAATGATGAACTTCGCTGGTCAGCTCCGGCATCATGGCACATCACGCTGCAATTTCTTGGCAATACTGATCAGGAGCAATACGAGTGTGTCGTTGCGCAGCTACGCCGATTACGTTTGTCGGCTGTTCCTATTCGGCTTGAGGAGTTGGGCTTCTTCGATCGCTCCGGAGTTTTCTTTGCTGGTGTCAGGATGACGCCAGAATTGCTTTTGCTTCAGCAACGTGTCACCGCAGCAACCCAGCTTTGCGGATTCGTTCCCGAAGCTCGTCTCTTCCAGCCCCACATCACGCTCGCGCGAAGCAAAGGAAAGGGCATCCGCGAACTCACGGCCCAAGTTCCGCAGCACCCGAGCTTCACCAGATCCGTCGCGAAAGAATTCCTTCTGTACGAAAGCTTCCTCAGCCCCTCCGGCTCTCGCTACCAAGTCCGTGAGCGGTTTCCGCTTAATAACCCCTAAATATTCCAGCTCCGGATACCCCAGCCCAGATATCCAGTGTCTTTCATTCGTGTTGATCTGGCTTTTATGGTTGAAGGAAAATTGGTACGCACGATCAGGCAGGAGTCGTCATCCTTTGTCTATCATTCGTTCAAGATGAGGAACCGGATGCATAGTAAGTCGGATAATCAGGGCATGGCAGATCGCCTCTCTGCAATTGTGGCGAACTCGCTGGACACTCAGGCGAAAACCCAGGACCTGGCGCGTCAGGCCTACCAAAGCCGCACCCAGTTCCATAGGTTGTTTCGCACAGTGGTCGAAGAAACTCCGCTAGCCATGCGGCGACGGCTGCTCTTGGAAAGAGCCGCATACCAACTGGCACATACCGGAATGTCGGTTACGGACGTCGCCCTGGACGCTAACTACGGTTCATTAGAGGCGTTCACTCGCGCCTTCCGAAAGGCTTTTCGGAGTTCTCCCAGTCTCTACCGGCGCATGCGTGATCCGCACTTTCACCTGCCGGCGTCCAACAGAATTCACTTTTATGCCTTGAGTTCCCCAACAAAAGGAGGAGGAGATATGGATCTATTCGATCGTTTTGCAGGCAACGATTCCTGGCACACGCGGCGGTTGTTGGAATACGCGGGTACCTTGACAGAGGAACAATTGGATCGGCCGCTACCCGCGGTCGTTGAACTGCTGCCCTGGCGGGAGTCGAATAAAACTTTAAGGCAGCTCTTGGAGAATATTGTCTTTACCAAAGAAGTCTGGACCGCCGCACTGTCCGGAGCCGATATGGATGTGACCGGCTCTCCACAATCGCAGCGCTCCCCGCAAGCGATGTTGCAGAGACTCGAAAAGACCGATGCTGAGCTGCATCGTATATTCCGTGACGTCCGAAACCGTTCCGCCTGGGATGACACGTTCCTCGACGCTTTGTGCGAACCTGCGGAAACCTTCACCTTCGGCGGCGTCTTCGCCCATATCATGACGTTCAATGCGCATCGCCGATTGATGGCCTTGGATGTTTTACGCCAACTCGGCGTCCAAACTGAAGGATTTGGCGATCCCATGGAGTATGAGGAAAGTGTGGCGCCCTGGAACCAGATGGTAGCTGCCAAAACGTCGTGAGGGAATTTCCCCAAAAGCACGATTCCAGAACTCATCATCCTGGAATCGTGCCTCGCCATAAACTCCCCTGACCAGTTTCATAGGGCTGGGCTTCAGTTTTAGATGTCGGTGGCGAGCGCGACGCTGACTGAGTCGAATGCCTTGTTGATCCCCCCTGCCAAACTCTTCATACCGACTGTGGCGGCAAGCGCAATCAAAGCAATCACCAGGGCGTACTCGACCAGGTCCTGCCCCTCTTCCTGTTCCAGCATCTGTTTCACAAATAGATAGGTGCGAAGCAGCAGTGTATTCATGTTTCCGGCTCCTCATTCGAGTTGTTGTTTCGCGATTCTCTGAAGATCTGCTCTCGGTCTTCTGCCACCAACTCTGATCGAAAACGTACAAACCAGATCAGGCGTTTGGTCGATTCAGTGTTAACAGCAAACCGGACTCCGATTCGGTGCATTGCGTTCTCGATGGCTGACTCTCAACGTGCTCAGGACCCGCCGAAAGACAATGAAGACAGTCGCTACCGATCGGGAGATCTCACTCAAGCAATTGGATGCGGAGGTTGGCGCAAGCGAAATTGCGATGCTTGATTCACTTGCAGTCACTCCACTCCCGCTTGCGAAACGTCGATTTCTAGCAGCGGAGAATTCGGGGAGGGCTGGAAGGTACCTCCACGGCTCTGTCTGAGAAGAAGACCTCTAGAACAAAGTGGGAGGCATCAGTTGATGGGAACGTAATCTTGTGTGCGCTAACATTCGCCTTCCCATGCGCGGTGTGGCACATCAGTGCGTGAATGGTCAGAGGGGCACTATCGCTTTGGAAGGCAGTATCGAGCAGGTCAATCTCAGGCGCAATCAACACATAAGCAATCCAAGCCAATAGCCCGAGGAGCAGCAATGTGGAGAGCGGTCTTGTTTTGAACGAGCCCATGGAAAATGCAACCTTTAGTGCATAATTCATAAATAGTATGTAAGGTTTCTATAAATATCTGCCATCACATCAACGGTTCATCGCAATCACTTAAGTACTGTATCGCATTCACTTAAGTGTTATTGACGCATCGGACATCGGCGCGCGCGACCGTCCAACCGAACCCCCGCAGGCCGCGCCGCACCCCATAGACGATCGTTTCGCGTGAGTCTGTCAGCCTATTCCGGTTTGGGTTGACCTGTAGCGCTATCCTGCTTGGCCATCCTCACGCGGGCCGTCTCAAGCTTGTGTTGCACCTTCACCACGTCGCCGGGTTCAATGTCGTCTGCGGCGGACTTGGCGTACTCGGCAAGCGAGAGCTCCCATTGCGCGGCGGCCAGCCGAATGCGGCCGGTTTTCTCGTAAAGGTCGCCCAGGTGATCGTGGACCGTGGGATCAGTCTGGTCGCGTTCGACAGCCTGGCGCAGATTCTCTTCCGCAAGCTCGTACTCGCCCATCTTGAAATAAACCCAACCCAGCGAATCAAGATAGGCGCCGTTCATCGGATCAAGTTCCACTGCCTTTCGAATCAGCTTGAGAGCCTCGGGCAGGCGGATGCCTTTATCGGCGAGCATATAGCCCAGGTAGTTCAGGGTCATCGTGTTCGCGGGGTCCAGATCCAGCGCCTGGTGGAAGAATTGTTCGGCGGGCTCGTAGTGCTTCTGCCGCTCGGCGAGCGCGCCCTTGAGGAAGAGTACGTAGGTGCGGTCGCCCTTCTTGGTGCTCAGGGTGTCGGCTTTGGCGAGAGCCTCGTCGGCCTCTTTCCAACGGCGCAAGGTGGTATAAAACTGGGCTAGCTTCAGCCACACACCACGGTCTTTGTCCGTGTTGTCAATCAGCCCCTTGGCCATGTTGATGCCCTCGTCGGGTTTGCCCTGTTCAATCAGGGCTCCGGCGAGCATCAACTTCAGATCGGGATCTTTGGGATTGGTCTCAACAGCCTTGCGGGAGATTTCCACCGCACGATCGTACATCCGTGCTTCGCCGTAAACCTCCACCTGGCCTTCGTAGCCGCTCAGTGCCGAGTCCCCGCCCATATCAATCAATTTCTGGTAAGTCGCAACAGCCTGGTCGACCTTGTTCTGTTCCGCGTAAACCTGGGCCAGCCGCTCAAGGAAGAAGCCGCGGCTGCTCTTCTCCTCATTGGTGTAGGCGCCGTTGGCGTGGTAGGTCGTCGGCAGTTCCAACATCTTCTCGTAAGTCTGCGCGGACTCATCGTAGCGGCCCAGCACATCCAGCAGCAGCCCCTCGTTGTAGCCGGCTTCCAGTGAGGTCGGGTCGAGCTTCCGCGCCTTCCGAATGGTTATGAGCGCCTCTTCGTACTTTCCCTGACGGCGCTGAATTTCGCCAATATGAACCAGCGGTTCCACGTTTTCAGGATCGGCATCGGCAAGCGCTTTGAACTGCTTCAGAGCCTCATCCAGCTGGTTGTCCGCGAGCAGCGCCTGACCCAGAGCATCCAGTGTCTGGGCATCGCCGGGATCCATGTCTTGCGCCCGCTGATAAGCGGCAATGGCGTCCTTGGTCTGTTTCAGTTGGTCGTAGGCCGCCCCCAGCGCAAACTCCATCTTCGGAGTGCGATCGGTTACGGGAACATCCTGAATCACCTTGGCCGCATGCTGAATGTCGCCGCTCTCCGCGTAGAGCCGGGCGAGGTTTAGAACCACTTCCTCAGACTCAGGCTCAATGGCCTGCGCTGTCTGAAATTGCTCCTCGGCCTTCTTCGCATCGTGCTTGACCGTGTAAAGCTGCCCCAGAACCATACGGTCCTCGACGCTCTTGGGTTGCAGCGAGACGATCTTCTCGTACTCGGCAATCGCCTGGTTCAGCACATTGGCCGAAGCCGCACCAGAAGAAACAGCGTTCTGCCCCTCGCCAAGCTGACGCAGGTAAATGCGTCCTAGCAGCTTATGCGCATCCACGTCGTTGGGTGAAGTTTTCAGCAGCCCACGCGCGGTCACTTCCGCGTCGTGGATATGCCCCGGCATCCTGAAGTACAAGTCGGCGAGCCCGTCATTCAGTTGTGCGGAGTTCGGGTCTGCATTCAGCGCCAGCTTGTACTCTTCAATAGCGCGCGTAATGAGCTCCGGACGCCCCTGCGAGACGGCATCTTCCTCGTCAATGTTGGCCAGGGCCACATGATAGTAGGCGGTAGCGCGGTCGGCAGGCATCGCCATGGTGCTAGCCGCCGGAGCCTTCCCGGGCGCAGCCTCAGCAGGCGCCTGAGCCGGCTTGGCCGGAACAGTGCTGGCCGGTGCGGCCGGCTGAGCGGACGCAGTTTGAGCGCTGGTGGACAGCGCCGGTAGCAGGACCAGGAATGCGGCGGCAATCGAAAGCCAGAACGGCACAGTAAGTGTCTTTGTTTTCATCATCCAGAGAATTTCCGTGCCTATAAAACCGCGTGGACCGGGAAGAACCCTGGCCGCACAGCCAAAAGGCAGCACAGGCAGCCGGTAAGAGCAACTCTGCCTACTGTAGAGACGATTTTATCCGGTATTAGTCGCGGTGACACGGCAGATTAGGGGTTTTTTGGCGCAAATCATCCCACTGCGCCGTAACTTGACGCCTCCCGAGGTGCATTGAGCCGGAGACCAACAGCGAAGGTCAAAGGTGAATGTTCACACGGAATTTCCAGAGATTCGGGAATCGGGAAACGGGGGCTCGTTTGCGTCACGGTGCTTCTATGCGTCAGGAATGCGGGACGCCGGGCAGCCAGCCCTGTTCGCGAAGAGATTTCAATTGCCGCTGCAGCACTTCAGTCTGGCGTTCCAGGCGCTCAAGTTGGCGCTCGCCAGGATGGTCTTGCGAAGGAATGGCGGGCTGCAGCTCCTCGAAGCCCGGTTCGGGCCAGGGGGAATCCGCGACGCGCTCGCCGACGCCAGTCTGTTCTTCGAGCCACTGCAGCCGGCGGTCGAGCAGCGCGAGGCGGCTCTGTACCGGCGCGGATTGCTTCCAGAGCCACTCGCCGTCGAGCGCGGTCAGCGTGGTAACACTCTGGGCGAAGCGCCGGAGGTAGGTGACAAAGGCGGCGACAAACTTCGCGAAAGGGCGGCGGCGGGGCCAGCTTTCTGTAAGCAGGCGTTCCAGAGATTCCTCCGTGTCGTTGTGCGCCAGGCCGGCAGCGCGCCGCGCGTTGGCCAGCAGTCGTGACGATCGCGAGGGGCCCAGCGTCGGAGTCTTCCAGGTCTCGGCCAACTGGGCCAGGTATCTTCGATCGGCGGCTATGCTGGCGCGCAGGAACTGCGGGGCTCGGTCGCGCTCGTAGGAAGGGAAGAGAAAGAGCATGGCGAGCAGCGAAATCACGGCGCCGGCAATCGTATTGCCTGTGCGGATGAGGGCCAGTTGCCAATCGCCGGAGTATGGAAGCCAAGCCAGCACGAATGTGGGCGTAAGGAAGAAGGCGAAAGCCGCGTAGCTGACCGGCAAGATGGACAGTGCTAACAGGGCCAGCGGAAACAGTACAGCCGCAATGGCCAGTTGAGAGTGCAGCACAGCGGCCAGCACGGCAGCCAGAATTCCACCTGCAACGGTGCCGCCGATGCGCTCAAGACCGCGCCGCATGGTGCCGGAGACGTGGGGTTGCAGCACGATAAGCGAGGTCATCAGCAGCCAATAGCCGTGATTGATGTTGAGCGCAAGAATGATGGTGACGTCCAGGCCGCACACCAGCGCAACACGGGCGGCATGGCGCAGCGCGAGCGATTGCAGCGTGAAGTTGGCCCGCAATTGGTCCAGGACGCGGGCTGGGTTCCAACCCTGGCGCAGTTCGGCGATACGCGCGTACACATAGCCGAAGTGCCCTCTGGACAAATCCGCGGAGCGCGTGGAGGAGGGATTGGGCAGATTGCCGAGGCGGAGCAGAGTTGCGCTCTCGATGGCAGTTTCAAGCTGCGAAGCGGCCTCGGCAACCTGGGCCAGAAGAAAGCGCGTAGTGGCGTCGGACTGGGTGAGGCAACCTTGCAGGTAGCCGGGCAGGCGCTGCATTTCAAGGCGGCGTGCCTGTGCAGCGGCCGCCGTGTAGCCGCGGCGGCTCGCCAGGATTGAGGCGACCCATCGCTCCGCGGATTCAAGCTCCGCAAGTCCGGAGTGGCCACGGTCGGCACAACCCGAGGCTACGTTGCCGGCCTGTGCTTCAAGGTGCTCTGCCATGGCGACCGTGCGGGCGATAAGGAGGTCGGCGGTTTCTAGAAGAACAACCAGTTGATAGCCCTGCGCGGTGTCAACCTGGTGCTCGGCGCGGATTGAAGCAACGGCTTGCCAGCCATTTTCCACGGCGCGGCGGATACGGTACTGGTGGTGCTTGGCCAGTCGGTGCCAGAGAGCGGGGCGCTGTTCGGAACGGTTGGAAAGCTCGGTTACGGACGCCAGGAATGAGGCCAGCTCCTGGTAGCAGGCGGCGACGGCCCCGCGAGCCGGGCGATAGGCATCCAGCGGCCACAGGAAGAGCGAGAGCAGCGCCGCCCACGCGCCGCCCACGAGCAGGAGCAGGCCGCGGGTCAGTGCCTCATGCCAGTTCGAAGTGGGTGCGCCGATCCCGCAGATGTAAATCACCTGCACCAGGACGCCCGCTCCGGAGAATGGTGGCCCAAGAACGGCGAGGTAGCTCCACAGAAAGCAGAAGAAGACAGTGACAGGGAGCGCCCATTCGAGCCGGGTTCCTGCCAGCGAGCCAAGGAAGAGGCCCGCCGCCCCGCCCAGCGAGAGCGTGGCAAGCGAGCCCATGCGCGAGCGGTACGGTCCGCCCGTATCAGACAAGATAGCTTCGAAACCGCCAAGGCCTGCCCAGCCCAGGTTAGGGATGCCGGCCAGATCTCCAACCACCAGCGGAGCGCACAGGGCGACCGCGCAACGTAAACCACGGAACCAGTCCATCTGGCGTGCGAGCGCGACGGAGCGTGCCCCCATGCTGGGCCTGGAATTGGTTGCGGAGGACATGGATCAATTACACCACTGCGGTCTGGCGAGAATGAAACCGCCGTGGCCACCAGAGGGTGCATCTCCGAAATGAGGCATTCCAGGTGCGAAAACAGCTGCATTACTCGCATTAGGAACTGCAGGTTATTTCCATACTGTGAATCAACTTCTTACGAGCCCAGTGCGGGAAATCTGCACGCTGGGTTCTGCGGGAGCCGGAGGCGGGTGACTGCCTCCGGCCATCCAACGGGCGGTCAGTGATGGCCCTCCCTGCCGCGACCATCGAGAAAGCCGTAGCGAGTCAACTGGCAGCGGTCACTTGTCCGGGGAGCCGATTATCAATTGTGGGGCATCACGAGATTTCGCTAAAACTCAACCCAGATGCGTGTTGCTCGAGGCCGTTTCAAATCTGCGCGGCTACTTCCCCAGGCGTCCCAGAAGGAGCCTTGCACTCTCACTTTGGTAGCGGCTCATCCGCAGTTCCTTGCCGTCAAGCAGAATCACTTTGTGGTGTCCGTGGAACCACGGGTGGATTTCCTTCACTATGGAAACATTCACAAGCGTTGACCGGTGTATGCGCACAAATTGCTTCGGGTTCAGTTGAGATTCCAGGCCCGAAAGAGTGGTGCGCAGCTCATAGACCAGCTTTCCCGAATGCAGCAGAACACAGTTCCGCTCCGTCTCAACCCAATCGATGTTCTTCGTGTCGAGAAGAAGAATTCTCCCGTGGACCGGCACAGCAATCCGATCCAGATATTGCTGCTGTTTCTGAACGGCCGTCAGCGCCTGCAACAATTGCGTAGCGTAGCTTCCATCCATCGGGCTCGTCAAGCGCACTTTAGCCCGGGCGATTGACCGCTCAATCCGGTCGCTGCCGAATGGCTTCAGAATGTAATCCACTGCATTTCGGTCGAAGGCTTCAACGGCATAGTCTTTGTGCGCGGTGACGAAGATCGTAATCGGCGGCCGTACATCTTCCAGGCGCGTCAGAACCTCAAGCCCACTGAATCCAGGCATATGGACGTCAAGAAACAACAAATCGGGCTGAATGCTCTGGATCGCATTGATCGCAGCTGCTCCGTCTCCGCACTCGAAGACCACTTCGATGTCCTTGTCTCGGCGCAGAGCTCTCACAATACTGCTTCGCACTAATGGCTCGTCATCCACAATGATCGTTCGGATAGTCATAAAGCGAGCAGTTCGTCTTCTTGAGCATTCGAAGGTAATGCTATTCGAAAAGGCATGGAGATCTCGCAGATGACCCCGCGCGGTGAACCCGCACGAAGCGAGAGTTGAGCGGAGCCGTTATAGGTCTGCCTGAGTCTTTGCATGGTGTTCGTCAGTCCGACACCCCACTTCACTTCATTGGCGCTCAAGTCTGGAGGGAGCGAACTATTGCTGTTGCTAACCTGAATCCGAAGCCTCCCGGATCGCATTGAACTACTTATCTCGACTTCGTCGTCGCCTGGGTTCTTCGCAATACCGTGAACGATCGCGTTCTCCACCAGCGGCTGAAGGATCAAACTCGGTATCGCACAATCCAGAGTCTCCGGATCGATCACCGAGTGCACCGTCAACCGGTCTTTGAATCTGATTCTCTGGATGCTCAGATAGAGATCGACAAGGTGCAGTTCTCTGCGCAATGAGATTTGCTGCGACGATTCTTCTTCAAGAAAGACGCGCAGCAGAGCACTCAAGTTGAGCAGCATTTGCTCTGCCGATTGCGGATCCTCATGGATCAGCGTCCCAATGGCATGAAGCGTGTTAAAGAGAAAATGCGGATGCAACTGCATCTCCAAAACCTGTAGATGAGCATGTGCCAGCTGGCTTTCCAGTTGAGATTCGCGCAGTTGGCGGTTGCTGTTCTCCCTGTAAAAATGCAGGGTCTGGGCCAATCCCGTAAGCGCCCAATAGGTCACGATCCCCATAGCGACATCTTTGCTCAATAACAGAACCACGTTGCTGCGAATGCTGTTCAGGAACGCGGAGAAGTGACTGGGAGGTGGAGCGCCAGGTTCCATAAACACTGCCAGCACCGACTGAACTGAGACAGCCAGAACGGCAAACAGCGCACTCGCCAACAGGTGGAGCGGAAGCAAGCGTAACGGGTGCTGCGGGTCGATCGGCCGTCGCGCTGCCAGACACAGCACCAGGGGCGAGATCAACAGCCACGTATACCACTGCTCGATATTCCAGCGAAGGTATGTGATGAAAGGACCCGAGCGTCCGTGCAGCGCGTCATAGCTATACCACTGAAGCGCGAACATCATAGCGACAGCACTCCACATTCCGAAGAACTGCGCGAATCTTAGAATCGCGAATCTTGGAACCGAGTTCTTCAAAGAATGCCTAGGGGAGTTCATTGGTAGCTCTGGGTATGCCCTCTTACGAGATATTAAGTCCGTCTGTGGCTGCTGGGAAGCATGATTCGACCGGTGCTACGATCCGGCACGCGCTGAATACGACTCGTCCCAATTGATTTTGAGAAACCTCTCTACGTTTCTACCGTGAAGGTGCACGAGAGCGATGAGGCGGACGATATGAAGCGGAAGCGTAGTGAAAATGCACCGGCGACACAAACGGATCTCTTTGTCGTGGGCTACCGTTCGAATCAGTTTGCGCAAAGAACCATCCGTACGATGACCCTCGGCCTGATTCTGCTTTGCTTCATGGGCAATGTCTTCGCGCAGCAGCCTTGCTCTCAAGGATTCTCGGTCGAGGGGGTCGTCACCGATCCTGGCGGGGCAGTTATCGCCGACGCCACAGTTCAGTCCGCTGGCAGCCAACCGGCCACGACTGACTCAGCCGGAAGATTTGCGCTGTCGTGCCTGCACGGGGATCAGGTTCATATCACAATCCACGCCGCCGGATTTGCCGACGCGGCAATCTCTGAGAACGCTGCGCCAAACCGAGTCGCGCATGTCAGCATCCAGATGCAAATTGCACATGTTGAAACCGACGTGCAGGTCAGCGATGACTCAACAGCGCTTGACGCGGATCACGGCGTCGGCACGCGTACCCTCAGCACGCAGGATGTGCGGCAATTATCCGACGACCCCGATGATCTTCTCCGCGAGTTGCAGGCCATTGCGGCCAGCAGCGGTGGAATTCCCGGTTCGGCATTGCTTACCGTCGATGGATTCGAGAACGCCAGTGCGCTCCCACCCAAAGGCTCCATCGCCTCAATCCGAGTCAACCCTGACTTGTTTTCCGCGGAGTACGAAAGAGCGCCTTACATGGGGGGCAGGATTGAGATCATCACAAAGCCCGGCGCAAGTCCCTACCACGGCGCATTGTTCTTCACCGACAGTAACCAGATATTCAACGCCACCGATCCACTTTCGGTAACTGCCACGCCCGCAGGAAAAATAAGATATGGCTTTGAGCTAAGCGGCCCTGTCGTGGCAACTAAGAACGGATTCGCTCTTGCGCTTGAAAAGCGCGACATCGACGAATTCAATGTGGTCAATGCCGTCATCCTCAACGCGAAAGGCAACCCGAGTCCCTTGCAGCAGTCCATCCCGGCGCCACAGCGGCTTTGGATTGCTTCCGCCCGCGATGACTGGCAAGCAGCAGCCAATGACAGTGCGACCGTCTCGTTCGCAGCGAACGTCAGCAATCTCGGAAACCAAGGCATCGGCGGGCTTGCGCTGCCTGAAGCCGGTTATTCCAGCCTGGTGAGCGAATACGATTTTCGGCTGAACAACACTTTGACGCTATCCCCTAATATGCTGCACGAAAGCCGGGTTGGGTATACCTGGAAGCGAACGGCGAACACCCCTGTTTCGACGAGCCCTGGGCTTCAGGTGGCAGGCTATTTCACCGGGGGCGGAACCACAAGTCAGGATCTGGATGATCGTGAAGGGGATCTTGAAGCTGATGATGATTTGATGATCACGCAGGGAAAACACTCGTGGAAGATAGGCGTTCAGTCGCTCGGGTTTTTCATTCACGACTATGATCCGAACACTTTCAACGGAGCCTTTACGTTTGGAGGGGGCAGTGCGCCGATGCTTGATGCAAACAACAATCCAACCGGACAAACAACCACAATCAGCGGCATCGAACAGTACCGTCGCGCATTGCTCGATCTGCCTGGTGGTTCACCCACCACGTATCAGCTAACCACCGGCACAGCCCTTGTTCCTTTAACCCAATGGCGCCTCGGGCTGTATGGCCAGGATGCTATCAAGCTTGCGCAACGATTCAGTGTGATCGCGGGCCTGCGTTATCAGCTTCAGACGTCTCCGGGCAGCTTCAGCAACTTTTCACCGCGTGTCGGCTTATCCTGGTCGCCCGACAAACAATCGAACTGGGTCATTCACTTGCGCGCAGGTATATTTCACTTTCCCAATCAGCCGAGTCTCGCTACTGAGGTAGACCGCCTTGATGGAGTCCGGCAGCAAGAGACGACGGTATATTCGCCCAGTTACAACAGCCCCTTGACGCCCGTCACCGGATCGATTCACGTAAGTACTATGGATCAGTTCCCTCGCACCCTCACCCAGATATCTTCGTTTCAAACGCATGTCGGGTTTGAGCGGACGTTTCGCGACGGCTGGCATATGGCCGGCACGCTCTATTGGTATTCAAGCTGGAACCAACCGCTGACCAGGAACATCAATGCGCCGTTGATTCTGGGCACCAGCGTTGGATCGGCACCCAATCCAATTGCGGCGCTCATGGTCCCGCGTCCCGGCGCTCCAAATGAAAACGTGATTGAGTATCAGAATTCTGGACATTCGAGCGGCAATATTTATGTTGTCTCCGCGGATCGGCCTGCCGGCAAATGGTCCCGCGTCTCTGTCGCATACGTGCACGTCAATGGAAAGTCCAACACAAGCGGCGCTTCCAGCCCCCAATCAAGTTACAGCAACATCGGCGAAAACTCTCGCGACAACTGGGTAGGTGACAATGCCGCCTATGCGAACGGCACTCTTCACCTGCCGCGCAAGGTGGAGTTCTCCTCTGTATTCGATGTGAGAAACGGCACTCCTTACAACATCACGACGGGCACCGATGCAAATGGCGATGGGGATTTCAATGACCGCCCGTCCTATGCGTCCACTCCAGGTCCAGGGGTTTACAGTACGCCATTTGGACTGATGACCACAAACACCGTGAATGGAAACGTCCCGCGCAATGTGGGAACTATGCCAACCGTCATGCACCTCGACGCAAATTTGAGCCGTGCGTTCGCACTCAACCCCAAGGATAAAGACAGTGTCCGCACCCTCACCTTCAACGCGCGAAGCGCAAACTTTCTGAATCACACCAACGTGACTGCCGTGAACACAGTCCTTTCTTCTTCGGCCATTGGCCAGCCACTGGCCGCCGAAACCGCAAGGCGCATAGAGTTGGGCGTCCGGTTTGCCTTTTAGAGCCAATCGCAAATGGGATCAAGGCAAGTTGACAAATGGTTGGCTGCGCATCCTGTTGCGGGGGTAACAACTCACCCGGGTTCGATTCCAAGTTTGTCGTTTACCGCTACTCTCAAACGCTGCTTACAGCCAATATGGGGTTCAGTGGTATGTACAGAGACATGCCCGAGTAAAAAGTGGACTTGTTCAAGCTCGCCTCCGGAACCATGACAGAGCCGCGCACAGGACCTCCGGAGGCGATGTGGCGCGAGACGTGGAATGTTCATGCTCGCCGCAGTCTTCTTGACAACGTGCCAGACCGTCTTTTCTGAAATGACTTGTTCCCGTGCTTTTCCGCCTGGTAGACACTGCGGAATAGCGGACCGCCTTCGATATCGACTGCGGTCAACCACGCATCGAGAGTTTCTTTGACCCAACTCGGGACGGGAACAGTCCGTATTTGCCTTCCCTTGCCAATATGATCGACGACCGCCCAGCGCACCTCTCGACGCCGCAAGCTCTCCGGCGTCATTTCCGCAAGTTCGCGACGGCGCAGACCGCAGCCAAGCAGGATGGCCAGGATCGCTCGATTGCGCTTTCCGGTGAGAGTTTGTCCATCGGCTACCTGCCAGAGCGCCGCCTCATAAGCCAACCGTCGGACGGCCGCCATTCGCACATCAATCGTTCCGGCCGCCAGGCCCCGTTCCTCCAGGTGGAACCGACACCGCAAAACCTCTCTTTTATTGAAGGCCAGTTGAGGTTCAGAAAACTACCAAGCGACGAACTCATCGATAGCGTGCTGGTATACGCGCCTCGAGTCGGGAGAAACAAGGCTCCGGAGGGCTGCGGCTTTCGCGCGCTCCTGGTCCGGTACACCGAGCTTGGCCTTTGGTCGGCTCTTCTTGCCCTTTGCCTTATTCATTGACGTTTTCCTGATGATTGCCGCCTCCATTGCGGCAGATCATGAGGTTAATTCGTCGGTGAAATCTGTGTCTGCTATTGCCCGCTCCATGTCAGGTCACTGCATGTCAGGTCACTGATAGGCGGTTTTACGGTCTCTTGGAGACTTCCAGCAGACTTCCGCTTCGCGGCGGCAGAACTCATCGCGATTCTGGGAGGTCGCGTTGAGAGCCCAGCACCGGGCGGGTTCGTGGGTGTATCCACG
>Ga0187847_10000104_pt1 | contig 95600 bp, 80 predicted proteins | sample June2016WEW_4_10_FD_132458 | JGI IMG/M metagenome (GOLD analysis project Ga0187847, IMG submission 132458) | Peatland microbial communities from SPRUCE experiment site at the Marcell Experimental Forest, Minnesota, USA - June2016WEW_4_10 | ecosystem: Environmental > Terrestrial > Soil >...
GCATCCCGGCTTATGCGCGGAAAACGCCTGAGCAATTTCAGATTGCACCTGATCGCTTCTCTCTACAAGCCCAAATCATCCTCATCGCCGTTGTAAAGTAAGTGACATTGGGTTGAAACCCCCCGCTCCCTCCGGGAGTGGCGAAACGACCGAAACAAGCAAACGCCGCATCCAGAGCGCTTAGATACATTTGCGGCGCACACGTATGATGGTGGGAGGTTCGGAGGCGAACATGTACGGTGCCATCGCAGAGTTCGTTACCACACTGGAAGGAGATTCGGCTGATTTCATGAGGAAGGCGCGAGGGATTGCCATCGGCGTTGCTCAGGATTATGAGCCTAAACGTCTCTACGTCATCCGGATTGACAACTGGTTTGGGCCGAAGTGGATGCATTTCGCGGGAAAGTTCACTGCTGGAAAAGGCGCTGCAATCGGCGTTCACAAGACGCGCCTTCATGTACCGCCTTTCGTTCCCAGTCGCGTGGTGGGACAGCGAATATTTGTGGGGCCGGATTATGAAGAGACAGTAGCCGCGGCATCGCTGCATATCGAGTGTCCGAGCAAACAAGCACTTACGCGGCGGATCGCGGATATCGACAAGGACGCAGCTTTTGTGTGGTTCAGCGGGGAGTCCGAGGCGAAGAAGCGCGGGTCAGTGATGGTCTATCTGCCGACTGTTTCGGATTTGAAAGGGCGTCGTCAAAAGCTTTTGCGCAGCACTGGAGCGTTTTACGTGGGCTTTTCGCAGCGTGAAATGGGCTGGGAGCCGGCGATGCTGCGCGGTGTTTCTCATACCGAAGTGACGCATTTTGAGGAGAGCGGACGAGCTTTGACCAATAATGAGTTCCTAGCTCGGACTCCCTGTACTTAGAGCCTATCCGTAAATTGGTAGCGCCGACCTCCTGGTCGGCTGTTCTGTGGGCCTCCAGACCCACAGGCAACGTCTGGCGGCGAGGACGTCGCCAGTACAGCCGGTCTGGAGACCGGCGCTACATTCCTTTCTCAATTTACGGATAGGTTCTTAGCTTTTATCTATCGAACCTCAAGTGCAAATTGCAAAGAGAAGCCCCGCTCAAGCGGGCCTTGAGCGGGGCGATTCTGCGCGGTTGCGGCTCTACTTGCGTCTCTGAATCTGTCCTTGGATGGTCTTGGGGTTGAGGCCGGCTTTTTTAGCGGCTTTTTTGGCGGCGATGTCGTGCATCTCCTTGCCCATTTTTGTTTGATTGATGCCGAGTTGCAGGGCAAGGTTAATGATGTTGCCGGTGCCCCAGTAGAGGGCTAGTCCAGAGGCAAAGTGCCATAACATGAAGCCGAACATAATGGGCATCATGAAGGCCATCATGCGGCGCTGGGCCGGATCCATGCCGGGAGAGGGCGTGATGTACTGCGTTAAAAACATGCTGAGGATGATGAGGATGGGCAGGACGTGTATGGGGTCCGGCGCGGAGAGATCGGTGAGCCAGAACCAATGGGCCTGTCGCAGTTCAACGGCATTGAGCAGGACGCGATAGTAGGCGAAGAAAAGCGGCATCTGCAAGAGCATGGGCAGACAGCCGCCGTATGGATTGACGCCTTCGGCCTTGTAGAGCTCCATCATCTCAGTGTTCATCTCGGCCCGCTTGGGGTCGTTCATCTTGAGATGGGCGTAGCGCTTTTTGAGGGCCTCGACCTTGGACTGAATACGCATCATGTTCAGCGAAGACCGCATCATCATGAAGCGCGTCGGCAAGAGGGCCAGGTTGAAGATAATCGTGACGATGATGATGGCCCAGCCCCAGTTGTTGATGCCTTCGCCGAGCAAGCCTCGCAGAAAACGCAAAGCGAGATAAAGGGGCTTGGCGATGACGGTCATCCAACCGAACTGGATGAGCGGCTCGAGCGTGGGACCGGATGACTTGCCGTCAGAAGTTGTGGCGCGGATGGTCTTGAGTACGTCCATCTGCTTGGGCCCGGCGTAGAGGCGCAGACGGGTTGAGCCGCTGGTGTCGCCCACCGCAAGACCGATTACGTCGGCAGGCTTTTTCTGGCCATTGGGTTCGCTTGGGTCGACGGGCAGTTCGATGGAGTTGTGCAGCGTGACGACTGTGGCGCGCTGGGGTGCGTCGGGCAGAAAGGCCGAAGCGAAGTAGAGGTCGATGATTGCCGCGTACTCGTAAGACTGGTCGAAGGTGGTGTTGCCGCTGATCTTCTTGGCATCGGTCGAGTCGTCCTTGCCGTAGAGGGACCAGATGAATTTGCCGTAGGCGAAGTGCATGGCTTCGGTCTGGTCGCCGAGTCCGCCAGGCCAGGCAAGAAGGGCGCGAACCGGAACGCCATTGCGCCGAACGTCGACCTCGGCCGTAACCACGTAGCTCTCATCGAAGCGGAAGGTCTTTACTACGTCGAGACCGCTGGCGGCGTAGTGAAAGGTCACCGAGCATGGAGCTTGGAGAGTGCCGGTGGACGAAGTCTTGCCGGAGACGGAGACCTGATAGAGAGCTGAATTCAACTGCTTGGTTAGTTCCGGCTCATAGGTGAAGAGCGAGAGCGGAAGACCGAAGGCAGTGGTCTTGGGATTGACCAGATCAAGCTGATGGCCGTCAGGGTCGGGGTGGTCCTTGTACTGCTTGCCCTTCAGAATCCAATGCTCGGCTTGAGCGCCTTGGTTGGTGAAGACGATCTTTAAGTCATCGTTCTCAACTGTCGTGTCTTCGATCAGCGAAGCGGCAATGGTGGGCGTGGAAGATGGAGCTTGCGCCGACCCGGCGGCTAACTGCGGCTGGGCTGGAGCAGAGGTTTGATTGTTGGCCTGGGGTGCGGGCTGCGATTGATTCTGGGTTTGTGCAGGCGGCGTAGGCGGCTGCTTGGGCTTGGAGAAGAATTGGAAGCCGAGGAGGAGGACTAGGGCCAGAAGGGTGATCGACATCAGGCCGCGCATGTCGCCGCCGCTGCCACCACTATTTCCGCTCGGCCCTTGAAGATTGGGATTGCTAAATTCTGCCAATGGATACTTCCTGTTCGTGAAGGGCGCACCGTCAGGGCGCCGCTCTTTCTATGGTAATGGTTGAAAGTGCAGATGGCGTGAAATCACGGCCGGGGGCAGAGAGGCGGTACAGGATCCAGACCGCCACGAGCGAAGGGATGGCAGCGAAGCAGCCTCCAGAAAGCCAAGGCTATGCCGCGTAGCGGACCGTGGATGGCGATGGCAACGGCGGCATACTCGGAGCAAGTGGGCAGATAACGACAACCGCCAGGGGTGAGCGAATGGATCGGCGCGGAGAGCCAGCGGCGATAGAAGGCGATGACGGCGAGCAAGGCCACCTGCGTTGGGGCCAGCCGCTCGCTGTTCGCTCGCACGGACTTCTCCGCTCCTGACAACGCCAACTGCGGTTGGGACAACTTTGGTTCATGCGAGTTAGTTTCGGGTTGCATTGCATCAGTCATAGTTTCGGCGCTGATGGTGCAGGCTGCGCGGTGATGCGCGCTGCGTCGGTTCTTGCCTGTTGAAGGATACGCACAATCTCGGCTTCAAGTTTCCTGAAATCCATGGTTAGCACGACGCGGCGCGGATGAAAGATTAGATCGCAGCCTTGCGGTAGCAACTTCACGTGGCGGCGCAGGGCCTCTTTCATGCGGCGTTTGATGCGGTTGCGCTCGTGAGCTTTGCCCAGAACCTTGCCGGCGGTGAAGCCGATGCGCGGGCCGGGGGGAGCTTCGACTGCGGCGATGCCAGGCAGTTGCGGGGCGAGAAACCAGCTCATGGAAGCTGATTGGCGCTTGCGGCTAGCCGCGTAGGCGCGCTGATAGTCGGCGTGCTTGCGCAGGCGCGCCCCGGTCAGCGATTGCCTGGATGAAGGGCGCTGGTCAGGCTGAGATGGGGTGATCATGGCAACGCCGCGGGAGGTGCTGGCCGGAATGGCGATGGGATGCAACCGATTCCGGCCGCCAATGAAGGCGTGTAGGTCCTCAGGCGGGAATTAGTCGCGGAAGCCTGCGCTGACAGCTACGCGCTTGCGACCGATGGCGCGGCGGCGGCTCAACACGGCAGCGCCGGCCTTGGTCTTCATGCGCGCGCGGAAACCATGCGTCTTGACGCGCTTGCGGCGATTGGGTTGAAATGTGCGCTTGGGCATGAATATGCGCTCCTGTTTTCTTAAGAGAATCTGCGCCTTGACGGCAAGTTCTAAGTGTATCGCAGGTTGGCCCAAGAATCCAGCGGCAACTGTACCGATGTCCGATTCTGCGTCATCCAGGCAGTGAAACGAGCGGGGCGTGCATCATAGCAACAGCGCGGCTTAGCGAGACAGCGGTAAGCCTTTAGACACACTCTAGTAACCTTACCAGACAGTTTCACCACCAATTGTGCAACTCTGGGAGTAGGCTTTAAAGTTGTATGAAAGAGTCATTGCAACCACGCCAAAATGTGCTACTCTTGGGACCGTTCAAGTAAGTTTCCCAGCGTCCCACGGAACCAGTTTCATACCTGGCCCCCCAGAACTAATTCAGGGTCCAACCAGCGGAAACCAGGCAGTACACAGATGGCAATCGGACGTAGAGCTCAGAGCTTTACGCCAGTAGAGAGCCGTTGCTGAAGCTCAAAGAATGAACCGGCCGGGTAAGCATAGGCGGCGCAAGCAAGGATCAGTAAGATGGCATTTGCAATTTCGCCGGCGACGGCGCTCAATCCCTGGCTCCAGATTCTCGCAGCACTTGAGAAGAAGGTCATTCGGCAGTCCTTCGAGACCTGGCTCAAACCCTCCCGTTATAGTCATGTCGCGGGCCGTACGCTGTATGTGCGCGTGCCCTCGCCGGAGTTCCAACATCTGGGAGACCGCTACGGCGATCTGATTCAAGAGGCCATCGAGCAGCAGGGTTTGGAACTGGACGACGTGTGTTTCGTCACCGCCGAAGAGGACCCTTCGATTCCGCCGCAGCGCAAGGATGGCGGCTTCGGGCCGATTCCCGCGCACGCACCCACGGCTCCAGCTCCGCCGCCACGCACACCGGAGCAAGCACGCTTCGACTGGTCCACCGCAGCGCAGCTCAACTCGCGCTACACATTCGACGCATTCGTGATCGGCAACGGCAACCAGTTTGCGCGGGCCGCGTCACTGGCCGTGGCAGAGCGCCCGTCGAAGGCCTACAATCCGCTGTTCCTCTACGGCGGCGTTGGCATGGGCAAGACGCACCTGATGCACGCCATCGGACACGAGGTAAAGCGCCGCCAGCCGGTAGCCAGCATCTGCTACGTCTCGGCGGAAAAATTTACCAACGAGATGATCACCTCGCTGCGCAACGACCGCATGACCAGCTTTCGCGATCGTTTCCGCTCAGTGGATGTGCTGCTGATCGACGACATCCAGTTCATCGCCCAGAAAGAGCGCACGCAGGAAGAGTTCTTCCATACGTTTAATGCGCTGCACGAGAGCATGAAGCAAATCGTGATTGCCTCGGACCGTCCGCCGAAGGAGTTGGCGGAGATCGAGGACCGGCTGCGCTCGCGCTTCGAGTGGGGACTGATCGCCGACATTCAACCGCCGGATTTGGAGACCAAGGTCGCCATCCTGCAGAAAAAGGCCGAGAGCGAGCAGGTGCAGTTGCCCACGGATGTGGCGCTCTTCGTAGCTTCGAACGTGCGCACCAACGTGCGTGAGCTCGAAGGCGCGCTGGTGCGGCTGATCGCCTGGTGCCAGCTCAACCACATGGAGATCACGCTGGTCTCGACGCAGCAGTGCCTGAAGCAGTTCATCGACATGCAGGTGCGCAAGATCACCATCGAGGCCATTCAGCGGGCCGTCAGCGAGAACTTCGGCATGAGGGTCACGGACCTGAAGCAGAAAAACAACTCGCGCAATGTGGTGGTGCCGCGGCAGATCGCCATGTACCTAGCCAAGCAGATGACCGAGGCAAGTTTGCCGGAGATTGGTCGCCAATTCGGCAACAAGCACCACACCACGGTGATGCACTCGATCGCCAAGATCGACGAGCAGCGCCGCACCGATAAGGACCTGCATCGCACGCTGAACAAGCTGCAGGAGCAGTTGAACGGGTAGCCGGCCTGCGCTGGGGCTGGGCCCCAGCGCCGAGGAATGCAAAGAGATCAAGTGCCCACGGGAGCCATTTTTCCGCTATGCTATGTGCATGGAACTGATCTTTGAAGTACGCGAAGCGGAAGAAGGCGGCTACGTGGCGCGGGCGCTTGGTCAGGCGATCTTCACGGAAGCTGAGACTTGGCAGGAATTGCGCGACAACGTGCTGGAAGTGGCGAGTCTCCACTTTGAAGATGCAGCGGAAATGCCCAAGTTTATCCAACTGCATTTTGTAAAGGATGAACTGATCGCGGTCCAGGCCGCGTGAAATTGCCCCGTGGGGTTTCGGCTGAGCGCTTGATCAGGGCTCTGGAACGGGTAGGTTATACAGTGATTCGCCAAAAGGGAAGCCACATACGGCTCTTTCACGAAGCGGTGCCTGCGCACTCGATCTCGGTTCCACTGCACGATCCGCTCAAGATCGGCACATTTCATGGAATTCTTGTCGAAGTAGCTCGGGTCCAGTCCATTTCAATCCAGGAAATCCTAGATTTGCTCTAAGTTGCAGCCACCTGCGGTGTGGCCAACTGCCTTCGGGCACCTGCGGTGCTGCTGGCCGCCTTCGGATGACTCGCGCCAGAAAAAAGCGCGAGACAATCCCAGGTCCGAGAATCCGGACTCGGGGCACCCAGACTTAATCTATGGGGACCTGTGCCACCTGCCACGTAGCACGAACATTTTTTAAGCCATCTTCAGGGAGTAATATACAAAATGCTGCGCAGGGAAGAGATTTCATCCAGGATCGAAACCCTGCGCTTTCCACTTATCGTCGGAGTGGTTTTTATTCATAACTTCCATACCACAGTGGCCGTGGTCAACGGCTCGTTTGGCGTAACATCGTGCGGCACCTGGGTCGATTTCATTCGCTTCTTTATCTCTCAAGGTATTGCGCGAATGGCCGTCCCCTTGTTCTTTCTTATTTCCGGCTACCTATTTTTTCTGGGTGGTTGGTCGTGGGAGAAGTACTCAAGCAAACTCAAGCGACGGATTGGTACCCTGCTGATTCCCTACCTTGTCTGGAATCTTCTAACTGCGGCGGTTTTTGTCGCTGCGGAAAGCATTCCTCGAACAAAAGCCTTTACCGGCGGCGAATTCCTGCAGAGTTCTCATTCCTTTTCCGTCGTTGACTTTATCGTTTATGTCTTTGGGCTTTCTTCTGCAGACCCGATCGCTTATCAGTTCTGGTTTATCCGAGATCTGATGGCTCTTGTCTTGCTTTCTCCCGGGATTTATTTTTTAGTGAAGAATCTGAAGAGTAAGTTGACGCTGCTGATTTTCGCAGTTTTGTTTTCCCTGTGGTTTCTTGCGATCTGGCCCGCCTCCTGGCCGGAAGTGGCATCCTTCTTCTTCTTTAGCATGGGAAGCTACTTTGCGCTGCATGAAACAGATGTGAACTATCTCGATCGCTTCGGTCCGTGGATCAGCGCGGCATTTTTGGGCCTTCTCATCCTTCACGCAGCTTCAGGGGGGAGTATCCCGTACCTTCAGAATATTTTGATTGTCTTTGGCGTGCCGAGTCTTTGGTGGATTGTAGGAGTGATCGGCAAAGCTCCGAAGTTGAAGCAATGGATCATCCGATTGAGCGCTGCCAGCTTCTTTGTTTTTGCGGCCCACGAACCGCTGCTGCACATTCTTCGCAATCTCTTCTATAAGCTTTTATCACCGGCCAGCGGAGCCGCAATTCTCGCGCTCTATTTTTTGATTCCCATCGGCCTGATCGTTTTTCTTATCGCGGTCCATCGCACTCTGCTGAAGATTGCGCCATCATTTACCAGCGTTATTACCGGCTCCTATGCTCGATCGAACAAGGTTCGAGCATAGTGTCAATTTCTGAGCGGTAAGAACGTAGATAGAGCAATAACTTAGTTCAGAAAGCAGCCTGTGCCTGAAGCGGATCACTCCTTTTCCAATGGCCTTGGCCACCTGCTCAAGGGACGTTCCCAAGCCCTGAGTTCGTCCTAATTCCGACCTCGGGAACGATCAGCTGGTGCCCGCAATCGGCTGGCTCTCGATAATCGCATGGCGCTTCTTCATTTTGAGGAAGGGCGTCTCAAAATATCGATAGGACAGTGCGGCCATTAGAATGGTCAATCCGAGAGGCAGTACAAGCGTCAGACCAGCCGACAAGAAGACTCTCAAGGGGCAAATCGGAATTTTGCCGAGGCCGAGGCGTGCAAGCGGTAGATGACGCACTAAGCCCAGAGCAAACTCATGAAATACATAGAGACCGAAAGAGATTTGACCAAGATAGATTGCCCATCGAGGAAGTAGTTCAGGACTTACGCCCAGAAACGCAATAAGTAGCAAGACGCATCCCAGCGCGACCAGCGCATACCCTCCGATAAGTGGCCAACTGCCAGGGTTGTCGGAGGCTTCGGCAAAACAAATGCGCAACCCATAGCTGGCGGCTATCCAGCAGACGCAGCAGCCGGCCATCAGGATCAGTCGCAGCCAGATGGCAATTCGTGGCACCCGGCCGCGAAGATTGAGGCATAGCAAGATACCGGCGGCAAAACATTGGAACTGCACAAACGAGTCGGCCCAGATGCGAGAACCGTTGGCCCGCACACTGCCCAAATAATGAAGCCAAGCGTCGGCTACAAGAATAATAGCCGCACAAAACCAATAAAGAACCTTGCGGTTAAAATACTTAACAACCCACGGCGCGAACAGGTAGAACTGTTCCTCGACTGAGATGCTCCAAAGCGGAGAGATCGGGCCAATAAGGCAACCATATAAGGCGCTGCGCCAGGCGCCAAGGAAGATGGAAAATAATGCGACATCGATAACTGTGATATGAGGGCCGTGTGGCAGGAAGGCACTTATCACGCCAAGAACCAGGGCAAGATAATAGAGTGGCCAGATGCGCAGGATGCGGCGAATATAGAACTGCTTTACTCCAACGCTGCCGGCGGCCGCGCTTTCACGAAGCAGTAACTCGCAGATGAGGAAGGCGCTGAGAGTGAAGAAGAGACTGAGACCGAATCCGCAGGCGTCGGCAACGGCATCGAAGGCGGGAGCAAATCCCTTCAGGAGATGTTCAATACGTGGGTCGCCACTTCTCGGCAATGAGTGGCGGAGAAACACAAGGAAAAATGCGATGACGCGAACGACATCCAATTCCGGGCGATAAAACCGGTTGGGCGGCTTTGAGTCTCGCATCAAACTCATTACTCATTTCTGCTTACTCGGTACTACCGCAGATTTGAAGTCAAATTAGTTTCTGATTTTATCACGCGCTTTCTGCTATCGAATTGGGGTGCGGGTACCGAGGTTTCGATTTTGGTACGTGGGCTTCCATGAACTTCATCTGGTCATCTGGACACAGGCAAGGAAGCCATCGCGAGCGATAAGCGAGCGTCTGGCCCCACCGCAGGTGGTTAGCGTCGCGGGCGGCCGCGATCTCCAGAGCTACGTCCGCGATCACGGTCGCCGAAGCCTCTGGGCTTGACGGCAGGCGGGGTGACGGGCAGATTCGTCTTGCCTGCGGGATAGACCGCGAGGAAGCGATCCATGCCTTCGCCATTGCTGGCTGTCTCAACACCTTCTAGGTCGCGGAAGGCCATATGCAACAGGCGGCGTTCGCGGCTGTTCATGGGCGGAAATGCGTAGGGGACGCCGGACCTGATGACTTTTTCCGCGGCGGTCTCGGCGGTCATGCGTAACTCCTGGGCGCGCAGCTCCTTGAAGTTGCCGGCGTCAAAGCTGATGAGGCTGCCTTCGCGCTGGTCGAGACGGAGCATCTGTGCGGAGATAGTTTCGAGAGCCATCAGCAGCTCGCCGTTGTGCTGCGTGACGAGGGAAACATCGGGGCCTGCCAGCTCAACACAGAGGGCGGGAGCTTGCTCCTCTGCGTCGGGAACGGCCTCTGGTGCGGTGATGCGGAACTTCAGCCGCATGCCGCCCAGCTTGTTGAGGGAGGTGAGGAATCCAGCGATTTTCTGGGCAGCTTGTTGCAGGTCTTCGATAGGCATAACAAATTAGTATCGCAGAGCCGGGCGGGGATGGGCGCGGAAACTGTGCGGGAAATTGCGGGGACTTTTGTGGGATGGAGATGGCGGGGGGCGGAGTCGGCTTTTATTCCCCGGCGGGCCGCAAATGGCGGGCGAGCGACCATTTCAGCTCGTCGATGCCTTGACCGGTGACGGCTGAGATTGCGTGAAACTCGAGCTTACGGCGCTTGACGTGAGCTGCCAACTTCTTGAGCTTCTCCGGATTGGCGGCGTCGATCTTGGTGGCGGCTACGATCATGGTTTTATGGGCGAGAAGCTGGTCGCCGTCTGCGTTCGTGAAGTTGGCTAACTCCTTGTTGATAACTTTGAAGTCTTCGACCGGATCGGGGCGTCCGCTGGCGTCCGAGACATCGACAAGATGAACGAGCAGGCGGGTGCGCTCGATGTGGCGAAGGAACTGGATGCCGAGACCTTGGCCGAGATGCGCGCCTTCGATGAGGCCGGGCATGTCGGCAACAACGAAGGACTCCTGGTCCGGCTCTTCACCGACGGTCACTACGCCTAGGTTTGGTTCGAGGGTGGTGAAGGGATAGTCGGCGATTTTTGGTCGAGCGGCTGAGATGCGGGAGATGAGCGTGGATTTGCCGGCGTTGGGATAGCCGACCAAGCCGACGTCGGCGAGCAGTTTGAGTTCGAGGCGATAACTGCGCTCCTCGCCCGCCCGTCCCAACTCGTGCTCGCGGGGAGCCTGGTGGACGCTGGTGGCAAAGTGCTGGTTGCCGCGACCGCCGCGACCGCCTTTTGCGATGACGAGCCGCTCGTCCGGCTCCTCGAAGTCGTGAATCAGCTCGCCGGTCTCCTGATCGTAGAGGCTGGTGCCGACGGGGACTTGCAGAACGACCGATTTGCCGTCGAGGCCGGAGCAATTGGAGCCCATGCCGTGTTCGCCGCGCTGACCTTTGTGTTCGGGGTTGTAGCGGAAGTGAATCAGAGTGTTGTGGCGCTGCGAGCTGACCATGACCACGTCGCCGCCTCGGCCGCCATCGCCGCCACTTGGTCCGCCGCGAGGCACGAACTTCTCCCTCCGGAAGGCCATGCAACCGTTGCCGCCGTCGCCGGCCTTGACACGAATCTTCGCTTCATCGATGAACATAGACGACCAGGGAACAGGAAGTAGGTTAAGGGCAGGAACAACTCTCTGACACACAGAGGCAGGCAACTCCGAAACCCGTCCTTCCAGTTTACCTTTTGAGGGCATAGAATCGCTTATAACTTCATTTTTGTGCAGTTGGGGTGGTTGAAAACGAGCATTTCCCCGCAGCTAAGGCTTCATGTCTCTGTTGTTGCCTGGCGATGCGGGAGCTGCGGGGACCAGGTCACCGGTCTGCCAGCCGCGGTCGTTCAAGACAAAAGAATCGTCCCAGCAAGAGAGCTCATCCGGATTCGTCGCAAGAACGGGCCGGAGTTGAAGCGTCGAGTAGGTTTTCCCAGAGTCTGCCGCGAGCAGGGTCTCGATGGCAGGGGTAGGTCGCAGTTGGGTGAAGGCGCTGGTGGTAGCCGTGCTCCTGATGGGTGCAGGGAGGACGGATTTTGCTCAATCGGCCGGTTCGCTTGTGGGCGAACTGACGGACCTCCATTCCAAGCCGCTGATCGGCGTCACGGTTGTTGCACGCGACCAGGCCACCGGCGCGGAGACACATACAACCACTGCAAAAAATGGGGTTTACCGGTTCGATGGACTGGAACCCGGCGAGTACACACTGGAGGTCGAAGACCTGCTTCTGGGGCTCGGACGGTTAGGGGACATTGTCGTGCATGCCGGCCACGAGGCGCGGGTGCAGGCGGCAATGAAGTTTGAGCCGATTCCGGTCGAGCATATTCTGGCAAGATTGCGTGCCATGCCGCAGCCAGATATTGAGCCAACGGTTTTGCCGGTTAAAAACACCGCTTTACCTCGCGAGCCGTTGCAGACGCTGAACGTGGCCGGGCGAAGTTTGCAGGATTTCGAAGAGCAGGTGTCTGAGACGATGCTATTTGTGCAGCCTCCGCACAAGCCGACTCTGGCAGTCGGCGATGAGGACCGGACACTCTCCTCGACGGTGATCACCAAGACAAGCGCTCAGCAATTGCAGGCCTTGCCGGTGAGCGGGCGGCATTGGCAGGATTTTGTGCTGGACAATACACCCTCGTCTACGACTCCGGCAGGCGGTCAAGGGGCAATTTCGCTGCGAGGCGCTGGCTTGCAAACCCCTGAGATTGCGGTGGATGGGGTCGGCAGAGGGCTGGCATTTGGGCCGACTGGCGGTTCCAGTCAAGGCTCGACAGGGCAGGGACCGCTTGGCCAAAACGGGGACGGACCGGCCGGAATTGCGCAGGTGGGAGCCGGAGGCCACGGACTTGCCATCAGCGAGGCGGCGATCCGCGAGGTGCAGACAGCGGCCGGCAATGTGGAGGCTGCGGCAGCCAGGGCCGCAGGCGGACGCATGAACGAGCGGACCCAGCGCGGCGAAAACGGCTTGCATGGGCAGGGATTTCTGTTTGATAGACAAAATAACTGGGGCGCGCAAAACCCATTTACTCAGTGGGTTAAGGAGACAACGCCGGCCACCGGGACAGACATCCCCGTTTTCACGCGGGAATCCTATACCCCTCCAGACCGCGAAACGACAGGGGGCTTTGGCGTAGGCGGTCAAATTCGGCGCGACAAGTTGTTCTGGTTTGCGGCTCTCGACGGCTATAACCGCAATGATCCCGGCCTCGCGATGCTGAAACATCCTTATCTTTGCGCTAACCCTCCTCTATGTACCTTAGAAACCGGTTTTTTTGCTCAGCCCTCTAATGACCAGATGCAGGTACTGAGCGCGCGGCTGGGGTTAAGCAGCGTCAATCCCATAGCCGAGGCGCTCGTGCCCTACTCTGCAATGTTGCAGACGCTGGCCGGACTGCTCGGTACCGCCCCTCGCACCGCCAAGCAGTGGACCGGCTTTGCGCGGATCGACTGGAAGGCGGCCGAGCGCCATCACTTTACGCTGGAAGGACTTGGCGCGAATTGGGACTCGCCGGGCGGAGGTCTGACTCGCGTCTCGGAAACCTACGGCAACCACAGCTTCGGATCGACCCAGGCCAGCGAAGAATGGCTGCTCGGCCGCTGGGAGGCTTTTTTGACCTCCAACCTGCTGGTCGTGACCCAGGTTTCGGCGGGACAAGCCATTCAGCAGGCGCGGCCTGAGACTCCTTCGGCCTTTGAACAGAGCTTCTTGAGCGGGAACGTATGGGGTCAGTTGCCGCAGATTGTTGTGGACTCGCGCTATGGCTTCACCATCGGCAACCCGTCGCGCTTCGGGACGGGCAGCTATCCGGACGAGCAGATGTATCAGGGGCAGGAGTCGGTGGATTGGGTTCACGGCAACCTGATGGTGAAAGCTGGCTTCGAGGCGAATTACAATGACGACGCGACCAGCCTTCTGCGCAACCGAACCGGGACCTATCATTACGCCAACGTGGAGAACTTTGTCTCTGATGCGCTGGTCTTCGGCGCGTTTGGGCTGACCGATGCGCTGGACCCTGACAACCAGCACAACTGCGACCAGACGGGCAAGGTATGGCGCGACTCGTCGGGAGGGCTGCGCGGGCTCGGCAACCTGCCCTGCTACTCCTACTACTCGCAGACCATGGGCCCAACCGATTGGCGTATGAGCACCAACGACTGGGCGGGATACGCGACTGCCCAATGGCAAGTGGGCAGGCTGCTTGTCGTCTCCGCCGGGTTGCGCTGGGATCGGGAAACTTTGCCGCCGACGCTCACTGCGCTTCAGAATCCGAATCTGACGCTGACGGAGAAGCTGCCCAGTCTGGGCAACAACTTGGGGCCGCGAATCAGCCTGGCCGTGGGATCGGGCGAAGGATACTGGCCAGTGCTCCGGGTGGGTTACGGGATGTACTACGCGCGCACCGGAAATTTGACGGTGCAGACAGCGCTGAGCCAGACCGGCTCGCTCGCGGGCGACCTGAGCTTCTTTATGCGGCCGACTGACGATTTGGCCAACAGCGGCGGCGGCGCTCCGCCGTTTCCCTACGTGCTGGGTGGCGAGCCGTTGAGCGTGGACAAGCCGGGAGCGGTGGAGTTTGCGCCGGAGTTCCGCAACCCCGAAGTGCATCAGGCGTTGGCCTCCGTGGAAGAGACGCTGCCAGGCCGTTTGGAGGTGACCGCCAGCGCGATGGTGAGCCTGGGTCGTAATCTGCCTGTCTCGATCGATACAAACCTCGACCAGCCGACGTCAACCCAGACCATCACCTATGCCGTGGTGGACGCGACCGGCGCTGGTCCCATCAAATCCCCGCAGATCACGGTTCCCTTCTACGCTTCCTGGCTGACAGGTGGAGGAACCTGCCTTTACTACAAGACGACGAGTTCAGGCGTGCCTGGGCGGCCCTGCCCGGACTATCAGCAGATCACAAATATCGAGAGCCGTGCCAACTCAACCTATGAGGCGGGAATGCTGAAAGTGGCCCGCTCCAGCCGGCGCGGCCTTAGCCTGCACGCCCACTACACCTACGCGCACGCCATGGACTGGAACCCCAACGAGAGCGCGCAGGCAGCCGGCAATGACGTACTGGACCCGGCCAGCTTTGGATTGGAGTATGGAACCAGCAATCTGGACGTGCGCCACGCGGCCGGCGTCATGGCAATCTATGAGGCGCCGTGGAAGCTGCATGGGCGGGCTGGAACCTTCGGCAACAGCTGGATGTTGTCGGGTGTCGGGCAGTTCCGCAGCGGCTTGCCCTACACCATGCGTACTTCGGGATCGTTGCCGGAAGAGTTCAATACAGGCGGCACGGCTATTGCGGGATTGGGTCCGAGCATGAACGGCTCGGGCGGCGACAATCGCGTCTACGGCGTGGGCAGCGACAACGTGGTTTACAACATTGGCCGCAACACCTACCGTTACCCCGCAACATGGAAGGCTGACCTGCGCGTGGGCAAGCATTTCAACCTCGGACACATGCGCCAGCTGGAACTGATGGCCGAGAGCTTCAACCTCTTCAATCACCAAAATGTGACTGAGCTTGAGACGACAGGCTACTACCTCGAACCCGGCAGCCCACCGACCACAACGAACACCCCAGGCACGTTGCCGACTCTGAATTTTCTCACAGGCTTGAAGGTCAACACCACGGCCTTTGGGCAGCCGCGAAGCATCAACGCGACCAACTTCTATCGCGAACGGCAGATACAGTTTGGGTTGAGGATGAGGTTCTAGAGCATTAGTGGTGCGGTGCCATATAGAGATTAAGAAGCCTCTAGGCAAGCTCCCCGGTAGTAAGCCAGACTCATGGTGTCCTGTTATAGGCCGATGAACTCTGGCAGAAGACTCGCGTGGCCATCTTCTTCTATTCATCGCTGGCCAAGGTCAAGCTGTGACCGGCGAGGCTGCTTCCGATGGGCTGTGCGGCGCGAAATCTGCGACAGCACATTCCGGGACGCGGTCTCCATTACGGCAGCCTTGAAATTACTCACGCGAGGACGGCGGTATTGACCATGAGCGAAGGCGAACAAGCGAGGACCAAAGATGCGCGCTATCGGGATCGCCGCATCTACGATCGCTTTGAAGTCAACGCGCCGGGGGGATGCATTAACTATAGAGGAGCTAAGTTTCCCTGCCTCGTCGTCGACGTCAGCCTGAGCGGCTGCTGCGTTCGTACCGAGGGCCGGTTCCATCCCGGCAGCCTTGCAAATGTGGAGATTGTGCTGCCAATCCTGGGCTTGATCTTGCGCATGGTGGGCACAACCCAATGGGTCACTCGCGAAAACCTGATCGGCATTCACTTTCTCCACGCCAGTGCCAGGTCCAAGAATCAACTTGCAGGCCTGCTCACCTGCTTGGTGGACGAGAGTGCTGCCGAGGAGGTAAAGGCGGCGGTTGTGGCTGCGGCTCAGTCAGAAACCACGGCTCTGGCTGTGGAGTTTTCAGAAGCGTGGCTGCAGAGTCTCAAAGACAAGCAAACGCGCGAGCAGGCTCCAGTGCACAAGGAGCGCACAGCTCCGCCGCCCCATCCTGAAAAACCGGCCCAGGGTGGCGAGAGCGAAATTCCGCGTGCGGAGGAAAGCGAATGGCCCGCTGTTCTTCGATTCCTCAAGGACAATTCGCACGTGGCTGGGGCCATTGTCGGACTGACTCTGGAGGGTTGCAACTTCCGCACCGCTGAACCATTTAAAGCCGGAATTCGCGTGCGCGTGGAAGTGGATTTTCAGATGCTCGGTCTGCCCTTCCTGTTGGCGGGGGTCACTGAGAACGTGCTCAACGGGAACATCGTCACGATTCGCTTCCTCGATCTGAGCTACCGCAAGCGGGAGGAGCTTGGTGAACTCATTGCGGAGCTGAAGGAATCGGCAAAGGCTAAGTCCGGGTCGAATTAAAGCTAATGCCTTCAAAGACGATCGCCTGTGAACCAGGAGTAATGCAGGCTTCGGCAGATTCTTCCGCATACAGCGCCTCTAAACTCGACGCTCGATAGCCGAAGTTTTATAGATGAGCAATTGTGACCAGTGTTCGACACTCGTGATGTCCATAATCCGAAGGACATGCACGGCGTTTGCACCGCTTGCCTCCGAGATGAAGTTGATCTAGATCGATGGAGCAAACGATCGCGCGATCCTCTAATATTCGGGAGAACCCATGAAAATCGCAATCGCAATGGTAGCATTGCTCGCGGTATGGCCGTTAACTGGGGCCAAGGAATACCAGATGACTCCCGCAGTCGGTGTTCCGGCGGCGACGGGAGTTGTTAAAGTTGAACGAGATAAAGACAACGGCAACGTGAAGCTTGAGATAAAAGTGGACCATCTTGCGAGACCTGATAGTCTGACTCCCTCTGCCAGTAACTATCTTGTCTGGATTCGCCCAAACGGCGGCGAGGCATTCAAACAGGGTGCCATCGGGGTAGACAAGAATCTAAAGGGCGAATTGAAATTGGAGACGGTCTCAAAGGATTTCGATGTGTTCATTACCGCCGAACAAAGCGAGAGCGTGACGCTCCCATCGAGCGTAGAAGTCTTAACCGCCCACGTGAGCGAGAAATGAATTACCGCCGGAGTGCGAGCGTACGTTAAAGCTCAGCGCTGCAAATTGTAAGAATACGAATGCAGACGTGCGCCCAGGGCCGCTCACCACGATGTCGGCTCCCCACTCGCGTGCGGTTTAGAGCGGAACCAAAGTAGCTAGACCCTTGGCAGCGGAGAATCTCCACTCTGAAATTGCTTGGCCCCCGCGGCAGCAGCGGCGCAGCGGACGCTAAAAGGCGATCATGTGGCTCAGTTCACGGCAAGGGCATTTGGCTAGGTGTGGATGGCTGTTGGCGAATTCAGACCGCCTCACTGAAGTTGTGCGAAATGGGAATTCTCCAGGCATTTCAGAGAAACTTCCGAGTCGTCGAAGATCGCAGAGAAATTGTGGTCCTGCCCTGCCTTCGGCGTTGCTGAAGATTCGGCTGTAGAGCGTGTTTCATTGAATGTCGGTGGGAGGGTCATCTGTCGGGCTCTCTATATCGCGTTGTCCCGTAAAGATTCTTTGAATCACGAAAATCAGGATAAACGCGATTGGAAAAGTCCAGATGGCTGCCACAAGTCCGCCGAGGAAAGCTCCCAACGAATTCCACCCAGTTTCGCCGTACTGCGGGGTGACTCGGATGTTGGATTCGAGAACAGACCTTTCAGTTAGATACCCGACTACCGCTGAAAGTATCGGTGCAGAAGCAAGGGCAATGCCAGCATGGGTCCACCCAGACTTCGGCCACTTTTTCATCGACTGGACCCCGGTTGGGGATTGGAGCCAGCAGCGGAAATCTTCGGACGAATAGCTCGCAGAACCAGAAGGAAGAGAAGGATAATTGCCCCAAGACCAGCAACTCGGTCCGCCCACCAGATTGCGATGCCAGAGCCATAGGCCTGTTCAAGAGTTCTCTCTGGCACACCTATGTAAAGCCTTGTATCGGTGGGTTGCAATTGTCCTTCACCGTCTTTCGCCTGAACATCCTGACGGATGTTCAGGATGATTCTGTGGGCTGACCCACGTATAGGCCTGTATTTCCTCGTGAGAATTGCGTCATTTCCGCCTCGGTGCTGATCTTCCGTGTAGACACCACTCTGAATGAGCGCCCCTCTCTCATCCACGATCTTCCAGTCAAGATCCAGCGGAGTCCGGTTATAAGGGAGGAAATAAATCTCAACTTGATAGTCCTCGTCCCAATCTGCCTTGAAAAAGGGTGACGTATACTCGCCGTGTTTGAGCAGAATTGGTGCTGACAGTAGCTGGAAGTTGTGAGTAGTTCCAAACCACAACCAATGAGCCAGAGGCGTTATGCCAATGAGAATCAATAACCCACCCACGCTGCCAAAAATCAAACGCCACGGCCAGGTTTTCACTGGCGTACTCCTCCGTTAATTATGCCAAGGAAGTTCTTTCCTTACTTCTCATTTCTTCCGGGTGACGGGCCATCGGAAAGGAAATGAGATCTTGCTTTCCCTTCGGTATTGCTGAAGGTTCGGCTGTAGAGCGTGTTTCATTGAATGTCTGTGTGGGTTTCGTCGGCCGGGTTGTCTTTATCGCGTTCTGCCGCAAAGATTCTCTGAATCACGAAAATCAGGATAAAAGTGATTGGAAAGGTCCAGAAGGCAGCCGCAATTCCGCCCGCGAAAGCTCCCAACGAATTCCATCCTGAATCGCCGGGGTGCGGGCTGATTCGATTGAGGTAATCGAGAGCAGACCTTTCACCCAAATAGCCGGCCACCGCTGCGAGTATTGATGCGGAACCGAAAGCGATGCCAGCATGGTCCCATCCAGACGTTGGCCACTTCTTCATGGAGTCTTTACCACTTTCTGCCAGGTAAATGTGAGTGCACTTGTCTTGACCACCGGCTTGAAGTTCGTCAAATCAAATTCGAATAGAAACCTACTCAAAATACCAGCCTTCTGTACCGAAGTGATCCGCTACATGGTCTACGACACGGACCCACTAGCACTGCTTGCGAATTCCGTGGACTCGGGAATTCGCCAGCCAAATTTAGTTGCTGGCGCTGGGTGTCGCGCTGGGCGGCGCAACTGGCTGCTGCTTGGGCAAGGCGCGAATGTAAATGATAAGATTCCATACCTCGTCGTCCTTGGCGCGGCCCGTCTCCTCGGCTGGCATCTTGCCCTTGCCGTTACGGATGGTGTTGAACAGCTCCTTGTCCGGCACGCTTGCCAGCGTCTTCGGATCGGTCCAATCCATCATCGTCAGCTGCATGTCCTTCGCGAGATCGGTCTTGCCATCCCCGTTCGAGCCATGGCATACGGTGCAGTCCGTGGCATAAATTTCCTTGGCGCGCGCCTGTGATTTCTCGGTCGGCTTGACCGGATTCTTTTGGCCGGAGCCAGAGTCCTGCGCGATGGGCCCTGGAGCGGACAAAGCGGTAATCCCGAACAACACAACCGCGGAAACGAGCAGCAGCGGCTTTAACATGGCAGCCTCCTCAGTTGCAGATACCTGTTCGAGGCATCTTGCACCGAATGATTTTCTCGCACGGATTATATTCCAAATGGGCGGCAACCCGCGCGATGAATTTGGTGGATCAGGTTCAAATGTAAACGGTTTGGCGGGTTTGGCCCAGGTTTTATGCGGTCAAAAACTGCGTTGCCGTCAGTGCGCGGGTCGCCAACCGCAAGCCAGATCCGGGATGGTGGTCTTGCCGTCGAGGCGAAAGCAAGTGGCGCCGTTGATGTCGGTCGAGAAAGTGCGGACCTTGGCCGCTTCAAGCTCATCCAGAACCTCAGTGCGGGGATGGCCATAACGATTATGCAGGCCACAGGAGATGACGGCCCATTGTGGGGCCACGCGAGCCAGAAACTCGGGCCGCGTGGAGGTGATGCTGCCGTGGTGGCCAACCTTGAGCAACGTGCTGGCCAGGCCGGGTTCAGAAAGCATCGTATGCTCGACGGGAGCCTCGGCGTCGCCTTCGAGCATTACGGAAGTCGCGCCATATGCTACGCGCATCACCACGGAGTCGTTGTTGGTGGGCTCCGGGCCGGGCTGATAGCCGCGAAATGGCGCGAGGACAGTGACGCGAGTTGGGCCGAAGGGAAAGGCGTCGCCGGCGGTCAAGGAACGCACGCGCACATGGAGGCTGGCGGCCTCGTCGAGCAACGCGAGGTAGGCCCCGAAGCGGGGGTTGTTGCCCACCCAAAGCTCGCGGGGATGGAAGTTGCGCAGAACAGCAGGCAGGCCGCCCATGTGGTCGGAGTGGGCGTGGGTGAGCGCCACCACATCCAGGCGGCGAATGCCTCGCGACCAAAGAACCTGCGAAACGACCTCTTCGCCGATGTCGTAGTCCTGGGGAGCCTGATGTGGGCCGCCGCCGTGTCCGCCGCCATCGACCAGCATGGTTTTGCCGTCAGGTGTAATCAGCAGCAGGGAGTCGCCCTGTCCTACGTCGATGGCCTCCATCAGCAATGCGTCCCGCGGATGGTCGATTGGTCGAGGGTAGACAGCAAGCGTGGCGGCCAATAGCAGCGCTGCCCACGCGGCACGGCGAGGCCAGCGAGCGTGAGAGGACGCGGCAAAACGAGCCAGCACCACGGCCGTCGCAAGCAGCGCGCAGAAGGCGAGCGATTGCCAGAGCGCGGGCGCAGGGATGCGGAAATCGCCCCAGGCCAGCGAACCGAAGAGGCGCACCTGCCCAGTGCCCAGGTGAAGAAAGACAGCCACGATCATCGCAGGGACCACGGCTGCGGCAGGCCAGATCGCCAGCGCCAGCAAGGTGACCAAAGCCGCAGGCATCAGGATCAGCAGCAGCGGCAGGATGAACACATTCACTGGCAAAGCGAGGAGGGTGATGCGATGAAAGTAGAGCGCCATGGGCAGGGCCATCGCCAGCTCCGCCACACAGGAGACGGCCAGCAATTCGACGGCGCGGAGCAGCATTTTGATGGTCCAGGGAAATAATCGCCAGGCAATGCGACGGGCAAATCGGCCGCCCACGGCTGCCTGCAATGCGGCGGCGATCATGCGAAGAGTAATCCGAAACTGCGCGAGAGGCGGCGCCAGCTTGGCATCGAGAGCGATCTGACGCAGGTCGCGGGTGGCCGTCAAGTAAGGATGCACGGTGCTCTGTAGCAACGGAGCAGCAACGCCGCCGATGGCCACTACGGCCAGCAGGGTCATCTGAAAGCTTGCGTCGAAGAGACTGTGCGGGTTGATGGCCAGCAGACACAGCGCGGCAAAGCCGATGGTATTCATGACGCTGCGCTCGCGGTAAAGGAGACGGCCCAGCAGGTACAGGGTGACCATGAAGAGCGACCGCTCGACCGGCGTAGCAAAGCCTGTGAAGAGCGCGTAGGCGAAAGAGGCAAGAATAGTGACCAGCGTGGCCGGGACACGAGGAAGCTTGAGCCGCTTTGCAACCCAGAAGAGGCAGCCCGCCACGATAGCAAGATGAAAGCCCGAGACGACGAGCATGTGAAAGGAACCGGTGCGCTCAAAGCCCACACGCAGCGAATGGGTGAGGTAGGTGCGGTCGCCGGTGACCATGGCGGCGAGCATGATGGCGTCGTCCTGCGACAGGCGCAAGGGCGCAGGCAAGTGGCGCATGGCCGCGGGCAGGGCCAGCAGGCGAAAGCTCGTTGCGTGCTGCAAGCCGCTTACACGGCAGGCTAAAAAGAGTCCTGGAAATCTACCGATGCGTTCAACGCGATCGATGTTGACGGTAGCCGTCGAGGTGATCCCTTGGTCGACCAGAAAATCTTCGCGGTTCCAAACGCCGGGATCGTGATAGACCTCGGGCTGCAACAGGCGGGCCACAGCGCGGATACGCTCGCCACACTGGAAGAGCTGCTGGCCAGCTGGATTTTGCGGCCAGTGAACCGTCAACCGCACGTTGCCCTCGACCGGAATCTGCGTGTCGTCGGTGTCGGTGACGACTTCCAGGCTGGTGACGTGCAGATCGATTCGTTGCGAAGGCTGCTCGGCGAATTGTTGCGCTGAGGCAGGCTCGTCGAGATTCTGCTCCGTCTCGCCGCGCAACGGACCCACATCGACGACCGAGCCTTCAACGTTGCGCATCAGGCCGTCGGAGAGCGTGGCCAACTCGGGCGCGGGCGCCGGGTGCGGCTGCATCTCCGCGCACCATGAACCTAGCAGAAGCCACAAAACAGCAAGCGGCAGCCATGCGATACGCTGCGCGCGGAATGCAGCCAAGCCGCACAGCACAGCCACCAACGCCAGTGCTATCAGCACCAGACTGGGCTCCAGCCAAAACCACGAACTGAGCGCAATTCCAGCGGCAAAAAGCCACGCCGCGTGAAAGAGTGGAACGGAGCCTGCTCCGGTGCCTAGGCTGGAGGGGCCTTGGGCCGTCTGGCCGACGTTGGGGGGGACTGGTTGCATTGAGCCCATCAGAAGATTGTCGAGCTGTTCTTATATAGGTATAGAGTGATTACGGTTGAATTGTCAGATTTTTTGGGTCATTTTCGGAGAAATTGCTCATGAAGATCCAAGACTTGAGTGCCTTGGCGGTGGTGCTGATGCTCGCCATCTACGGCGGTGCAAGTGCACAAAGCGCCAATTCGGAACCGAGCGAAGAATGGCCGGTAGTACGCAGTCCGAATTGCCTCAATCCAGACCTTCCACTCCCAGGCCTCTCGACATTTGTGGACAAAGTGGACGGGTTTCAATTCAAGTATCCGTCCGCCTTGGATTCAGAAGGCACATTTTCCTTTGGGAACACCCGATGCGTTGAGTTCTTTCATGACGAAGGAATTCAATTGGAGGTCAGCCTTCCCTCCGTCTTTCAGAACCCTGTTATGCGGTACAACAAGGATGCGTTCGTCGGAAAGATAGTTTTTAACCAATTGGAATGGGTGAACGTTGTAGACCAGGGATTAGAACGGGCCACCTACTGTACCTACTGGAAGCACGAGCAAGTCTGCCTTCGGGGAAGTAGCACTTCACAACGGCATCGACTTTCCTACAATCTAATGAGAACAATGCATGAGATCGAATCCACGTTTGTTTTTACGGGCGCCGCCGATCGGCTAGATGCGAAGATTGCCGCAGTAAAGATCGGGGACAGATTTAAAAAGCTGAGAGTAAGGCGAGTGGTCACCATGGAGATGGAAGACAGAGATCCGAGGAGAAGTTATTCCGGCTCTTACGGCGAGATTCATTTTGACGGCTCCCTCAGGTTGGTGGGAACCATGGGAAACACCGGAACAAGGCTCAGTAGTCGTTGGGACTTCTCCCAGGACGCTGAAGAGGGCTCGCCGACCAGAGTTGAACTGCATTTGCCATTCGATCCCGGCGGGGATCAGCTCGATCGAATTGAATTCAACAACGGTGGTCTCATCGATGAGTGGCTGGCCAAGCTTCCTCATTCACCGTATGAGTCAGCAGGAGAAAAAAGAGTGTCCATCGTGGTGAAAAACATTACCGCATTTTTCTATCCTGGGAGCGAAATGGGGCCATTTGTCACAGCAGACCTTGTGAGCATGGTTTCCGCTAAGTGATTCTCGGACACACAGCCCGATTGAAAGCGAAAAGAGCCTCAAGCCTATCAGGCGCGGCGCAAATGGACCACGGTTTCGAGATGAAAGGTTTGCGGAAAGAGGTCGACGAGGGTAACAGACTGCATTGCATACCCCGAGCCGATGAGTGCGCGCAGGTCGCGGGCCAGCGTGGCAGGGTCGCAGGAGACGTAGGCCACGGCGGGAGCAGCGATCGCGCCGAGCAGCACGCAAGTCTCCGTGCCGAGGCCGGTACGCGGTGGGTCAACGACAATCAAGTCAGGACGCCCATCCGTGTGATTGCGCTGAAGGAATGCGAGAGTCTCTGCTTTGGTGGCCGCTCCTGACGTGCCGCGAAGATTCTCCTCAAGTGCTGCCGTCGCCGCCGGAGCCGACTCGACTGCAACAACGCGATCGTAGCGAGCTGCGAGTTGCCGCGCGAAGAGGCCAACGCCGGCAAACAGATCCCACGCCAGCTTGCCGCTGTAGCCGGCGGTCACACTCTCGACCAACGCGTCCACCAGCCAGCGATTGACCTGAAAAAACGCTCCGTGGTCCACGCGATAGTCGAATCCGGCCGCATGGTAGTCGAGCGATGGCTTGCCCCACTGCGCTATGGTGCGCTGCTGTTCTCCGGAACGACCTTCGGCTACTAACTCCACTCCGGTTAGTGCGGGAATCCGCTCATGCAGTGCCTGCGCCAATTCATCGAAGTGCAGCTTCGCGTGGTTTGCGACGAAAATCGTTGCCAGCAGCGTGGTTTCGGCTGCATCGCAGAAAAGCGCAATCTCTGTGGGGCGCAATGCCAAGGCAAAGGCACGCAAAACTTCAGCGAATGCCTGCGCGGTTTCAACCAGCAATGGCGAGGCGATGGGGCACTCGCGGATCGGAATCACTGCATGAGAGCGGCGTCCGCGATAGCCCGTGTTCCCCGCCGCATCGAAGGCCAGGCGAATGCGGTTGCGATAGTGCCAGGGCTCGCCGGTCAGCAAGGCAATCTCATTAGGCGCAGCGACTCCACCGCGCACTAGCGTCTCGCGCAGGATGGCCTGCTTCAGCGTCAGTTGCGTCTCGTAGCCTGTGTGCTGATAGTGACAGCCGCCGCATACGCCAAAGTGCGGGCAGCCGGGCACGATACGCTCCGGCGCAGTGCGGACAATCTCTTCGACTTCGGCGGTTGCGTAGCCGGGCTTGCTCTGTGTGATGCGCGCCCGCACTTGCTCGCCGGGCAAAGTGAGAGGCACAAAAACGGCCTTGCCTTCGAGGCGTCCAAGAAATGCGCCGCCGTAGATCGGCTTCTCGATTTCGACAAGCTTAAGATCGGCGGGTGCAGATTGGTAGGCCGGGGTTTTAACCCCGGCACTGGACTCGGCAGGATCAGTGTGGGCTTTAGCCCCTGAGGTGTGCATTTTGGGCATTTCTCCAGACAAGGGGCGTGGATGCCCTGCCTTCTTAGCGCCTTTGTTTTTGCGGCTAGGGTGGGCAGCCTCACCGGATATTTTCCTCGGAGGCTTCATTGCTGGCTCATGTAGAAAAGGCTGAGGCGCGGAAGCCCGTAATGCACCAGCAACTGCTTTTGCACAAACTGCTGCTCGACTTGGCGCAATTGCACGGCGCCCATGCGGCTGCGATAGGGAGCCAGTTCGCGGGCTGCATGCTCTTTGAATCGCACCACTAGCTCTTCGGGAGCTGCGACCTTCAACGCAGCAAAGAGCTTCTCTTCGAGAACGGTGAGAATGCGTTCGAGCGATTCCAAATCCTTGGGAGCGGCGTTGGCTGCGGCGCTTTCCGCAGTTGCGGTGCGCGTCTCGGCGGCCAGTTGACGCAGCCGTGCGGCGGTTGCGGCGCAGGCTTCGGAAGCCACCGCAGATGTGTCGAGCGCGGTTGCGGTGGCTTCAAGGTGTGCGGCCACGCGTTCGTGCTCAAAGCCAGATTCGCGCGCAGCAGTGATCGTGGCAGGAGCTCTGCCTGCTGCGGCCTCGCGCAGTTCCTCAGCGGCTACCATCACCGCCTGTGCGCACCAAGCCAGGCCATTCACCTTCCGCATCCGGCCGCGCTTTTGCCGTGCCTCATATTTATCAAAAGCAGCATCGATGCCGCGCAAGGCCGCTTCCAGCGGAATGCCCGACTCGCGCCAGGTCTCGATCAGCGCCCAGTCCAGCGTCGAAAGCAAAAGAAGCGCCCCGCGCCGTCGCTGGAAGCGCTCTTCAATCTCGGTAAAGTAGTTGAAGTAGTTATGCAAAGTCAGAACCATGTGGTCAGAAATCAAGAACAAACGAAGACGGGGCTCAGAAAAGTGCCATCCGCATCTCCGCTATTCATAGATGCCTCGTCCCTCCAGAAATAAACAGTCAACCGAAGTTTTTTTGCCTTCTCGGACGTGATATAGATCTGGACTGAAGTTGAAAAGAAAGTCTGCTTTTTCATTTGGCAAGATAGTGGTTGGATTCCGTTGATTCGCTTCTATTCCGGAAACTTCTCCCGGATATCCTGGCTTATTCTTTATCCATTCTTTGCCGTCGAAATGCTCTATTGTAGCCATCCCGATCGCACAAAGAACATATGTTCCATCATCGTCCTTGCGACAATATGGAATTACCAGATTTCTTTCTTTGGCTCGGATTTCAAAACGCACCGACACAAGATCGTGCACAGAAACTGTGACTATTCCCTCATTTTGACTCTTTTTGGTCCCTTGTGCCAAAGCGATGTGGCCCATAAAAATTTGGAGAAACCCTTCAATAATAATGAACAAAAGAAATAAACTTGGAAAAAATCTTCGCATCGGGTCTCTTATTCCGATCCTTTCATCGCTATTTCACTTATTCAACAACACAAATCCGCTGAATTCTATATCGCGTTCAAAGAAAAATCTCAGTGTGCTTTGCCGCGTGGCTTGGCAGCGCGGTTGCGCTCGAAGAGAATCAGCAGGCCATCGAGGGTGAGCATGTCGTCGATCTCTGCAATGTAGCGCGAGTCCTCGGAGACCTGCCGCGCCAAGCCGCCGGTGGCGATGACTCGCGGCTTGGCGCCGAGTTCAGCAATAATGCGCTCCAGAATGCCGTCCACCAGACCGATGTAGCCGTAATAAAGCCCGCTCTGCAGGTGTGTGACGGTGTTGGTGCCGATGACCTTGGCGGGGCGTTTGATGTCCACACGGCCCAGCCGCGCGGCACGTGAAAACAGCGCATCGGCGCTAATGCCCAGACCGGGTGAAATCGCTCCGCCGAGATACTCGCCCTTTGCCGAAATCACATCGAAAGTAGTCGCCGTGCCGAAGTCCACCACTACGCACGGGCCGCCGTAGCGTTCAAAAGCTGCGATGGCGTTTACCAGCCGGTCCGCGCCCAGTTCCGTGGGATTATCCACCAGCACAGGCATTCCCGTCTTGATGCCCGGCTCAACGAACAGCGGCTGAAGATGAAAGTAAGTTTCGCAGACCTGACGCAGCGTGCCCTCGACCGGCGGCACGACAGACGAAATAATGATGTGATGTACCTGGCTGGGCGCCATGCCGTTCATCTCGAAGAGATTCACGAACAGCACGCCATACTCGTCGGCGGTCTGCGAGCGATGAGTGGTGACGCGCCAATGCGCTGCCAACTCCGGCTTCTCACCATCAAGCTTGTAGATACCCAGCACTGTATTTGTATTGCCTACATCGATTGCTAACAGCATGGTCTTCTCAACTTATCTCCATGAAAATTGGGGTGCCCCGGTACTCGCCGCGTTCATGTCTTTGCCGCTAAGGTGAGAAAGCAAAACTCAATTCTCCGGGCTGACGGCGTCTGCCCCACCGCAGGTGGCGCGAATGCCGCCGGTCTGCACGGTGACTAATCCATTGCCAGTGCGCACTCGCAAAAATCCATATTCATCCAGCCCATCGGTCATGCCGACACACGCTTGCGGGCCATGCACCTCAACCCTTCGGCCGCGAATCCACGTCGAAGCCTGCTCGACGCGCGCGGGAATCGTAACGCCCGCCTGGGGATCGAGCAGGCCGAGCGTTTCGTGCTCCAGCGATTTTAGCAGGGAGACGAGCAAATCCTGACGCGAAACTCTTCTGCCAGCCTCGATGTCGAGCGCGGTGGCGGGTGTACTCAAACTAGAATCAAATGCGCGCTGGTGAACGTTGATGCCGATGCCCACCACGGCAAAAGCGACGCCGCTGGCTCCATTGCGCGACTCGACCAGAATGCCGCCAGCCTTGCGCGGACCGATGAGCAGATCGTTAGGCCAGCGCAGATCGACCGTGAGGCCGGCGACGGCGCGAACGGCTTGGGCAGCGGCCAATCCCGCGGCCAGCGGAAGCAGCGGTAGGCGAACGGCGGGGATAGGTGGACGCAGCAACACGCTCACATAGAGCCCATCGCCCGCGGTCGAATGCCACATGTGATCGCCGCGCCCGCGGCCGGCCCTCTGCTCATCGGCAAAGTAGACCGAGCCGTGCGGCGCGGCGTTGCGAGCGGCAGTCAAGGCGTTGGAGTTAGTTGAATCGGTGACAGGAGAAAAGTGCAGCTTGCCCGCAAACACTGTGCCAGCTAAGGCAGACTCGAGAGCCGCCAAGTCATACAGGTCAAGCGTGGCTCCGCACACAACTACTCCGTCTCAGCGCTGATGCGCATGGAAATGTCGGCGGCCTTCGCGGAATGAGTTAGCGCGCCCACACTGATAAAGTCCACTCCGGTCTCAGCGTAGGCGCGAATGTTATCGAGCACAATGCCGCCGGAGGCTTCGACGGGAATCCAGCAGCTAACTTTTCCCTCCGCATGCCGCCTAACTCTGACCACGCATTGCTCCACCTCGGCGGGCGTCATGTTATCCAGCAAGAGCGCTTCCGCGTCGTTTTGAAGAGCTTCTTCAAGCTCCTGCGCCGAGCGCACTTCCACCTGCACGCGCTGACCCTTCTGGCGCTTTTCTTTTGCTCGCTTAAGTACCGCTGTCAGCCCGCCTCCGAGCGCAATGTGGTTGTTCTTGATGAGAATACCGCTGGCGAGATCAAGCCGGTGATTCGTTCCCCCGCCGCATTGCACCGCATACTTTTCGAGAGACCGCAAACCAGGCACGGTCTTGCGCGTGTCGAGAACATGTGCATTGGTTCCGTGAATGGCATCGACAAAAGCGCGCGTCAGAGTGGCGATGCCGCTCAAATGCTGCATGAGATTCAGGATCACGCGCTCGCAACTCAGCAGCACGCGGGCGTTGTGGCGGATGACGGCCAGCACCTGCCCGTCGTGGACGCGCACGCCGTCGAATATCTCCGGATGGCTGATGACCTCGAAACGGGTCTGCGCCGGAGCGCTCTTGTCGAGCCGCGCAAAAATCTCCAGAAACCGTGGCACCGCACCCAACCCGCAAACCATCATCTCCTGCCGCGCGATGATGGAGGCTGATGCGCGCAGGCCGGGGTCAATAGTGAGGTTAGTAGTTGTGTCGCTAGCGGCCTTGTCTTCAATTAGCGCCTGCTCCAGCAACGCATCGATGTGACTGTTCTTCCAATCCATGATTCTTCTTCCGAGAGGTCAGGACTGCGGTTAAGGCTTCCTTTGCATAAGAAAGTCATAGATAACTTTCTTCACGCTGTCATCCACTTGACCCGCAATGGAGTAAAAGTTAGTTCCGTTGCTCCGGCTGATCTGAAGTAAGCACCCTGGCTGGCTGCCGGAGATCTTAGTGGCGATGTTTTGCCAGAAACTGAGTTTTCTGTCTCCGCGCTGGTCGATCAAGTTGACTTTCCCCAGGTCTTTATACCAGAGCAGGGAGACAATGTTACTGCTATCTCGCACCATGATTCCGCGGGCAGTCAAGAGAAAGAAATGAGAGTAAGTGGCGGCGTGCGATCGTGTTCCACTAAGGTCGACGATGGCAAGGGCCGTATCGGCCTTGCCCATGTAGCGAGCGATAATCTCTTCGACTTCCGCAGTGAAGTGCGGCCCAACAAGACAGCCAGGCGCATCGTCAAACGAAATGGACGGCGCGGCGGGCAGCGTCTCCTCAACTTTTACGACAACGTTTTCCACCGCCAAATCCGCAGGCGTATCCGCAGAAACCGCGTTGTGCTCTTTCAGTTCCCGGTATGCAACTTGAATCTGCTTGAAATGTTCCTCCGCATCCGCCCGCAAGGAAGCATAATTTTCATAGAGATCGGGATGCCATTGCTTGACTCCCTCTCGATAGGCATCTTCGATGGCGGATTCCTCAGGAATTCCGAAGGCGATGCCTAGTGTCCGATAATGCTGCCGGCATTGTGCACATTCGCAAGACATATTTAATCGTCCTCGTTCAGCTTTTCCAGCGCGGCTCGCGCTTTTTCGAGTAGTGCGCGATGCTCGGCTACTTGCTTCTTAAGGCCTTCGACTACGTGAGCGGGGGCCTTCACCAGAAAACCTTCATTGCCTAGCTGGCGTTCGCCGTTTTCAATAATCTTCTCGTGTTGCGCTATTTCCTTTGCAAGGCGTTCGCGCTCAGCGGCGGTGTCGATGGTGCGTTCATACAAGACTGCCACGTCGAAATATGCGGTACCGCGTGCATGCACTCCATTGAGCTGTTCCGAAGTCATTTCAACATCGGAGACACGGGCCAGTTTTTCAAAAATATCGAGATTGGACTCGACCATTGATTCCAAATGCGCATTACAGTGCAACTTAATGGCGACTGCTTCCTTCTCAGGAACACCAAGATCTTTGCGTAACGCGCGAATTGTGACGATCAGCTCCTTTAATGTCTCCATGTCGCTGATGGCGATTTCGTCAAACCGCGCATCCTCTGCGACAGGAAAACGTGTGAGTGCAATGGACTTTTTGGGAGGCATCTCATCGTGAAGGGCATGCCAAATCTCCTCGGTGAGAAACGGCATGAATGGAGAGAGTAGTCGGAGCGCTGCGTCAAAGATTGCGAGGAGCTTCTTTAATGCCTCCGTGCGCGAAAGGATGTCAATCTTTTCGACGAAATCAAGCCGTAGCTTGACGATCTCCAGATACCAGTCGCAGAAGTCGCCCCAAAAAAACTGGTAAACGAGACTTGCCGCTTCATCAAATCGGTACTCGCTCAACCCAGTATTTACCAACGCTGCGGTTCTGCTCAGCCTGGACCGAATCCACCGCGATTCGATGTAGTTGTCGTGTCCAGTCTTCAGTGCCGCGCTGAGTCCTGAGAGGTCGATCTCGATTCCGGCCTCTTTCGCGCGGTCGACGTTCATAAACAGGAACCGCGCAGCGTTCCAAATCTTGTTGGCGAAGGCGCGGTAGCCCTCGGTTCGGGCTACGTTGAAAGCTATGTCTGTGCCGGGCGAGGCCATCGAGGCTAGCGTGAACCTGACCGCATCGGTCCCATATGTTTTGACGATCTCGATGGGATCGACGACGTTGCCCTTGGTCTTGGACATCTTCTCGCGGTTAGCGTCCCGCACCAGGGCGTGAATGTAAACCTCGCGAAACGGGACCGCGTTCTTCAGTTCGCGTTTGGAGCCGTCGGCGTTCGGAACGTCAGCGGCAAACCAGCAGCCCAGCATGATCATCCGCGCGACCCAGAAGAAAAGAATGTCAAAGCCGGTGATCAACAAACTGGTCGGATAGAAAGCGTTAAAATCTCGAAAATCGCTCAGGGCTGTATCGCCGTGATTTTCGCCGTTGAAGTTAGGCCAGCCAAAGACAGAAACCGGCAGCAGGCCCGATGAGAACCACGTATCAAGTACGTCGGTCTCCTGCGTGATATTTGCCGAGCCGCAGTGAGAACAATCCGTTGGATCGACACGAGCGACAGTAATCTTGTGGCACTCCGCGCAATGCCATGCGGGAATGCGATGCCCCCACCAGAGCTGGCGCGAGATACACCAGTCGTGAATGTTTTCCATCCAGTTGGAATAAGTCTTCTCGTATTGCTCTGGCGTGAACTTGATGTAGCCTTGCTTGACAGCTTCAATGGCCTTATCCGCCAGCGGCTGAATCTTGATGAACCATTGCGTAGAAAGCCGCGGCTCGACGACCGTCTTGCAGCGGTCGCAGTGCCCGATGTTATTTGTATGGTCCTTGATGCCGGCTAGTAGGCCCTGAGCTTCGAGGTCGGCAACGATGCGTTTGCGGGCTACATAGCGATCGAGGCCCGCGTAAATGCCGCCCTCGGCGTTGATGTGGCCTTCGGCGTCCATCACGTTGATCGAGGGCAGATGATGGCGTTCGCCAAGCGCGAAGTCATTGGGGTCGTGCGCGGGAGTTACCTTGACAGCGCCGGTGCCGAATTCGCGGCTAACCCATTCGTCGAGGATGATAGGAATCTCGCGGCCAACCAAAGGCAGGCGCAGTTTCTTGCCGTGTAAGTGGAGATATCGTGCGTCTTCGGGATGAATGGCCACGGCCACATCGCCGAGCATGGTTTCGGGACGCGTCGTAGCCACAGTAAGAAATTCACCAGTATCTTTGCCGTCGTCCCCGATAACTGGGTAACTTATCTCCCATAAGTGGCCTTTTTGTTCTTCGTGGAATACTTCTAAGTCACTAATAGCCGTTTGGCAGCGCGGACACCAGTTAACAATGTAAGCGCCGCGATAGATCAGACCTTGCTCGTATAAGCGGACGAATGCCTCACGCACTGCAACGGATAACTTCTCGTCCATGGTGAAGTATTCGCGCTGCCAGTCGACGGATGCGCCGAGGCGCTTCATCTGCTCCTGGATGGCGCCGCCGTAGTGACGCTTCCACTCCCAAACGCGCGCGACGAAAGCCTCGCGGCCGAGCTGCTGGCGGCTTTTGCCTTCGGCGACGACTTGGCGCTCGACCATCATCTGCGTGGCGATGCCGGCGTGGTCGGTGCCGGGGAGCCAAAGTGCGCGGCGACCGGTCATACGCCGCCAGCGGATCATGATGTCGATCTCCGTCTGCTCAAACATGTGGCCCATGTGTAACTGGCCGGTCACGTTGGGCGGCGGGATCAGGATGGTAAAGGCCGACTGGGCTTCGGGCACGGAAGTCACCGGCGCGGCAGCGTCGGGCGTGGGCTGGGCGAAAAGGTTCTCGCGCACCCAGTATTCGGCCCAGTGATCTTCAATGGCTGCGGGGTCGTAGGCTTTAGGCAGGTCGTGAGGCATGGTTTTTTCTAGAACGAATCCCCCGATGGTCTGCGCAAAAGCCTCTTGCAGAGAGGGTTTTCGCGCGAGGGGACTATGCCTAACTTTAGCAGATGAGGGTCAGTGAGTGACGTGCGCCAAGCCTTTGCTGGTGGGAGCTGTCGCCACCCTGCCCGGCGTTCCAGCTGGCTATGTAATTCCGTTCATGAGATAGCTTACTGTCGCTGCGGGATAGGTGCCCGCGCGTCACGAGCCGTATAGCCGACGGGAATGTCGAAGATGTGCGGATCAGGCTCGGACCGGGAGATGTTGCTGAGCCGAATCACTTGCTTTCCCTCCTGGGGATTGTTGCGCGTAACCGCAAGATTGGTCTGTAACTCCTCGGAATACCAAAACTCGCGCGTGGAAATCAAAGGCTGCTCATTGCCAAGCACCCCGGGGTTAATGGTTGTAGTTTCCCGAGTGCCGATGACAGACTGGCCTTCGATGGTATCCGAGCCAAGATTCTCTCTAAGTAGAGAGCGTGTGCCATTGGCGTACGCTCCTCCGGGCCTGGTCTCAAAAAACGTTATCGGGGAATAATCGCTGACGACACATTCCATCTTTCTGATCGTACAGAGGGTTTGCGTCCGCGTAACCGGATCGTACAGGTGAATTTCATAAAGCGGGGCTTGCCGGTCCGAGTTCGCAGGCACAAATGAGTGGCGCTCGCGATAAATTCGGCCTTGACTGTCGCGCGCCAGATTCGCCTCCAGGCGGGAGGTAAGCTTGCTTCCGTCTGCCAGGGTTCGCGTCCACTCAGTACTGGTTTTGGCCGAAAAAGGTTTGCCGGGAATGGCGAGCAACTCTACACCGGAGACATGGTAAGTCGTCCCGCCATCCGGCCCGCGCGAAGGCTCTTGAGCGGCAAGACCGCCAGCAATAAAAGCCAATCCCGCCAGAAAGAAGAGGGAACAACGCTTCATCCGATCACCTCGCGATTCACGATGAAATCCTAGCATCAATCGAAAAACGCGCCAATGTTAATTTTGATCGCTTTCGGCAGAAATTGCAGCGTAGGAGAAAGCCCTCTCAGGTCTCGATTCCAGGACCACGTTTCGGCGCATCAATAACAAAGCCGCACCCGTTGTGGATGCGGCCAATATGTTCTGAAGAAAGAGACAGCCTAGAACGGATTCAGCTTGGAGAGTCCCTTCTTCTTTTTCTTCTTGCTCGATGACTCGTCGCTCAGATCGGCCTTCTTTTTCTTGGCGTCGGCGGGGTTGGCGGCTGCGGTGGGTGTCGAGCCGGGCCTGACGTCGTTGATCTGGTCGGGGGCCTCAGCCGGTTTTTCCGCAGCGGGAACGACGGTGGTGTCAGGCCCCACGGGCTTGACGACTGCCTTGGGATCGGCCGCAGGTGCACTCATCACCTGCACACCCACGCCAGTGCCGCCCTCCGGCTTTTCAAGCTGCAAAGGAGCCGCCTCTGACGGTGGCCGGTCGCTGCGCGGAGGCTCGTTAGGCGCGGTGGGCGGAAGTGCGCCCGCCGCTGCGGTCGGTCTGCCGGCGTTGACGGCGGTCTGGAACATCGCGACGTTCTGCTTGGTCACTTCCGGTGCGAGGGTCCGCTTTGGGTCGTCCAGGCTGGGCTCGCCCACATGCACGGCTTCCACCACCGAAGGCCCGTGCTTGATGATGTCGAATGTCTTGTCGGTAAAGCGCAAGGGCTGGCGGCTGCGTTCTTCGGCGTCGTTCTCAGCAACCGCTGCCTGGCTTGGCTCGGGAACGGGACGGTTCATAGCCACCAGCCGGTCGCGTGCATCCTCCACATGAGGAGCCATTGGATAGCGCGTAATGACCTTGGCGTAGGCCTCGGCGGCCCGGTCCTGATAAACCGCACGCAGCCGCTCTTTGATTGCGCCGGGAAGGTTGGGAACAATCTGGACCGCGTGCGCTTCGCCGGCGTAAGCGTCGCCTATGCCAATCAGCGCCTGGTCGCTCTTGGAGTAGAGCGGATAAGTATCGACGACGGTTTCGAGGCGGGCGATCGAAGCGGCGAAGTTATCCCGAGTTCCATAGTAAAGGCCGATCTCGGTTTCGCGCTCGGCCAGAACCTCTTGCACGTCACGCAGCTTCTGCTTGGCGCGAGGCACCAGTTGCGAGTCGGGGAACATGTTGATCATTGCGCGGTATTCCTGCTCGGCGCGCTGGGCGTTGGTATAGTCGCGGTCTGGCTTTTCCATCTGCTGGTAGTAGATGTCGGCCACCTTCATCTGCGCCTCGGCGGCTTCCGGCGCATTCGGGAAGAAGGTGATGAAGTCCTTGTACTCAGCCTCTGCCTGGGTCAGGGCCGCGGTGCCGCCCTCCTTGAACCAACTGTCGCCCACGGCCAGCTTGGCGCGCATCCGGTATTCGGAGTCGGGATAGGTGTTCAGCATGGTCTGTAGGTCAAGCCGCGCCACGTCGAAGCGGCCCTTCTTCATGGCAAGCATGGCCTTGTCGAAGAGCTCTTTGTCGGGCTGCTTGGAATTCACGCCGGCCAGCGGGTTGGCGCTCAAGTCCTCGTTCTTCTTCTTTTTGGGCTTCTTATCCTTGGCCTGGACCGTAACCGTGCCCAGTACCAGAACCGCCATAGCTACCGCGACAATCTTCTTCGACAACTGGTTCATACCACCTCATTGCTGCTCGCGGCCAGTCGACAAGGCGCAAGCATTTTCCTGCTCAATCTAGTGAGTCTTAACTTTTTTGCCTGCAGCTTTGCGAGCAGCCATCAGCAGCGCGCGAGCATCCTGCTCCGGCTTGCCCGCGCCAAAGACGGCGTTGCCAGCCACCAGCAGCTCCGCTCCAGCTTTGACGACGCGTGCAACCGTATCGTGAGCCACGCCGCCGTCCACTTCGATTCTAAATGCCAGCCCCAGCTCCTTGCGCAACTCAGCCAGCCGCCGGATCTTGTCCAGCGAGAATTCAATGAATTTCTGCCCGCCGAAGCCCGGATTCACGCTCATCACAAGCACATGGTGGACCATGGGCAGAATATCGGTGATTAAATCGACGCGTGTCGCCGGATTCAGCACCACCCCAGGCTTCATGCCGTGCTGCGTAATCAGTTCGAGCGAGCGGTGCAAGTGCCTGCAAGCCTCGTAGTGGACGCTCACCCAATCGGCGCCAGCCTCAGCAAAGGCGGGGATGAACTCATCCGGATTCTCAATCATCAGATGGCAGTCAAGCGGCAGCTTGGTCGCCTTACGCAAGCTCTTGACCACCGGCGGCCCGAGGGTGATGTTCGGCACAAAATGCCCATCCATCACGTCCACGTGGATGATCGTTCCGCCGCCCCGCTCAGCCGCGGCAACCTGGTCAGCCAAATGGGCAAAATCCGCCGAAAGTATCGATGGCAGCAGCTCAACCATAGGGTTTTCTGAGTTCTCCTTGCAGGGTTTAGTGTATCAGCGCAAAGACGCACGGTTGTATGAGGCCGAGCCGAGCAACAGTATGGGTGCCCCAGGTCCCGAAGGTGGTCCAAGTTCAATGAGATGAACGCACTAAAAATCACCCTTAAGTTTTTGTGCTAATTCTGAGCTATGCCATATGCGGCAACTTGTTCACTGCGAAGTAACTGCCGGATAGCAGACGATTCAGGCGCAACCTGAATCCCTGACCCTGCGGCGTTTGTCGGTATTAACCGCAAATGTAAAGAGGGTACTTGCTTTCACCTGTTCCTGCAGTGCTCCGGCTAAATCCTTCTGATAAGTATGCAACCTGCTGCGATAGGAATCGGATCGAGACTTCTTTGTTATTCCCGACAAACTGTTCGCCCGTCGAAGCAACGAGTTCAAATGAATTGACCCCGTTTTTGTGCGAGTAGACAAATAGTGTCCGGGTCTCTGAGGTTCCCTGTTTCCCAAACTTCGCGTTAAATGCGACGGGGCCTCTCTCGAATTCGGGAACGGCAGCAAGAGTTCTACGCTCCTCCCATCTCTTAATCTCTCCCAATTGAATGAAATCACCGTATCTCTTATTAACCTTCACTTGAATTGGACAAGCTCCGACTGGAATCTCAATAACCTCAACATCTTTACAGTTGGCAAAAACGACAAAAGCTTGGCTTCCCGGTCCTGCTGGAGTGAAGAGCGCAACAATGTTTTCATCTGATACTTCGGCAATCAGAGGTCCTCCACCCCAGCGGCTATTGTCGCTATTGAGCGCGACAACCGGACTTCCAAGGTGTTGACGGAGCTTTGCAGCGATTATCTCGGCCTCGGTCTGAGGGCGCTGCATGTTTTTCGCAATCTCCGCTAAATGTTCGTTGCGTTCTGCTTGTAGCTCTTGTAATTGCTGCTGAAGTCGGTTGTTCTCTTCTGCCAAGCGGTTGCGTTGATCCGAGATCTCATTATTGGATTCCGCCAGGCGGTTGCGCTCGCCGCGCAGCTCGTTCGCCTCCGCCGAATGGTTCAATTCGATAATTGCGATAACTGTGCCGATGTCTGGCAGAATCAGAAGTACGGCCTTCCACCATTCGATTTCCCAATGCGCTTGCCGGACCAAGTTGTACATCATTGGCAGCGACACAGCCACGACAATGAGCATGGCTAGCTGAAAGAGTCTTCGCATCTGTACTCCTTGGCGTATGGCCCCGATATCAAGAGGCATTCTATTAGGTTGAGAGTGCCTCCGGTCCCTCGCTTTTGAGGACCGGGGATTGAAGCTCCCAATCCTGCCGCCAGATTACTCCTGGGATGTCGCCATTTCGACTGCTTTCAGAGAGCCCGGTGCAGCTCCGGTCGAGTCACCGGCAAACCGTCAGTTGCTGGTTGACCAAAACTGGCCGAAGACGCGCTGGGTAGAATTTGTGCTAATTTCTACTACAGACTCGCACATCCTGCCTATCCTGCACATTGAGCCCATTGTGGAATCTGTAACTTACGTGTTTTCAATGCCCCTCAAAGTCGGTGCCCCAGGTCTCGCTTTTGAGACCTGGGATTACACATATCCCTACGCCACGACCTGAAGCCGAATCCCCTCGTACTCTTGAAGGCAGGCGATGATCTTGAAGAGATTGGAAGCGGTTGGATTGCCTTTGGGGCCGAACATCTGGTGGAGCGTCTTGACGTGGATGCCGGTCTCCGCGGCCAGCGCGGGAAAGCCCATGGTCGCATTGATGAAATCGCGCAGAATCTCGCGCCCCAACGACGCTTCTCCTGCCAGCAGGGCATCGATGGCGTCGCGCAGCAAGCCACGGCGAAACTTCCGATCGCCGCGCACCCGCGCTTGCACCGTCTCTCGAAAATCCCTCGTCAGCGCCATGCCCCACTCCTTTTCTGTAGCTTGTAATCCTGCCAACATTCGCCGGCTTCAGCATTTTCGATTCTGCTCTTTACAGAATCCATACTGCCGAGTGGCTTTTTTCCCAAGAAAAAGCCGCATTCTATGCTCTCCCGATGTCAAGAAGTGAATCGAAAATGCTCTAGCTCAATGTCGTCTTGCTGACGCCGCTTCGTCCCGCCGCATAGGAGGATCACGATCCGCTCGCCGTCCTTGCCGAAATAGACTCGATAACCCGGACCGAAATCAATGCGACACTCAAAGACCCCGCCGCCAACGCCCTTCACATTGGAAGAATTCCCCAAAGCCAAACGATATAGTGCAGTTGTAACTCGGCGCGCGGCCTCGGCATTCAGAGGGTTAAGCTAATCTCCGAAGAAGTTTATTCCATCACGGTCGAGGTATTCCCGGATGTCGATCATCTGCAAGATGGTAGCATATATTTTCCCATTATGCCGGAGGTTCAGGACCGCGTGTGCCCCACCCTAAACAAGCATCCATAAATTAGGAGGCCACAAACCTCATGGCGCGCAAGCGTCGTCCGCCCGGATTACCTGCCTGAGCGAAGTCGAAGGCGCCAGTCTCGCAGGTGTTGCCGAAAATATTCCTCTACTGGTGCACACTGAATGAGTGAAGGCAAGGGTGCGCATAACATTTTTCCCCCGGGAAATAATCTGCAAAAAATAGGGCACCCCCTCCCCCCCATTAAATATTTATTTTGACCCCTGAATCCGTGCAGATTAATTCCTCATTTGTGTATCGCAATTCACTCAGCCAACCACTCAGAAACGAAAAGAAAGCGGTAGATACTGGCTTGAGTCATGGAATAACTACTGAATAAAATGCAATAACTAGCACAAAGTATCGTCGCTCTCGCCAAGCGCGCTCCGCACGCTCTCGATTACTGGTTCCCAGTCGCCGAGCTTTGGCTGCCGGAAGAGGCGCAGGGTTGGATACCAAGGGCTGTCGGACCGCTTCTCAAGCCAGCGCCAATCAGCTGCGTAAGGTAGCAAAAGCGAGACCGCACGGCCAAGCGCACCAGCCAGATGCGCCGTCGAGTTATCGATGGTAATGACCTGGTCCATGGCCGCGACCTGCGAAGCGAACCGGTCCAGATTCACAAACTGATCGACAGTGCGGTCGAAAAGCAGGGGCGCGTTGGCTGCCGCTGCCTGTTGCTCCAAGGCATCGAAATCTCCGTATTGCAAGCTGATCCAGCGAATGCCAGGCAGCGCGAAGAGCGGAGCAAGCTGTTCCAAGTCGATGGAACGCTTGAGGCCCGTTTTCTGATTCTTTGTGTGCCAAGCTAGCCCGACAAGCCTGCGGCCATCAGCGTAGCGCACGCGAAAGCTCTCCCGTTCCACTGGATCGGCTTTGAGGTACGGCGAGACGGTCGCAGCAAAAGCAGTTTCATTGGTTCGGAAGAGCGCCGGCAAACTGCCCGTGGGCAGATGCGCTGCGATCTCCGCTTCCTCAGCTTGAGCGGGGCCGCAGCCTGAAACCACCTCGACCTCTGGAAAGGATCGCGCAAAAAGCGGCTTGAGCCTAGAATCGCAATCGAGCGTAATCGGGTTACCGCTGCGGACGGCCTCTGGAATCAGCCCCGCAAACTGGATTTCGTCGCCAACGCCCTGCTCGCCCCAAAGGAGCAGCCGGCCTGAAGCGAGCTTCTCGCCACTCCACTTTGGCTGCGGATAGGCACGCCATGGCGTGTCGTGATCGGGCGATTGCCAGCGAGATTCGTAATTGCGCCAGCCGGTAGTGAAGTCGCCGCTGCGCAGTTGGGCCAGAGCCTGACCGAAACGCGCCTGGGGATAATCCGGCTTGATCTCCAAGGCTCGCGCGATCGACGTCAGAGCCTCATCCAGACGGCCAAGGTCCTCAAGCACGCAGCCCAGGTTGTAGCGGGCCTCGGCGTACTCCGGACTGACGGCCAGCGCCCGCTCAAAACTGGCCGCTGCAGCTTCCAGTTGTTCGAGGGAGTGGAGTGTATTGCCCAGGTTATAGTGTGCCTCGTGCAGTTGCGGCTTAAGTTGAAGGGCACGCTCATAAAAGGTCACAGCCTCGCCGCAGTTACCCTGAGCCTGGCGCAGATTGCCCCGGTTGTACCAGGCTTCGGCATACTCCGGCTTGAGGGCCAGCGCCTGTTCGTAACAGGCCTCCGCAGCTTCCAGTTGGTTCTGAGCCTGTAGCGCGTTTCCCAGATTGCCATGCGCCTCGGTCATTCCTGGCTTGAGGTCGAGCGCCCGCTTGTAACTGGCCACAGCCTCTTCCAGCTTGCCAAGCGCCAGGAGCACGTTTGCGCGGTTGAACCAGGCTTCGGCAAACTCCGGCTTGAGAGCCAGCGCCCGCTCATGACTGGCCACAGCCTCATCCAACTTGCCCTGGGATTGCAGGATGTTTCCCAGGTTGACGTGCGCCTCGGCCAGATTCGGGTTGAGGGCCAATGCCTGCAGGAAGCGCCCTTCAGCCAGCTCTCGCTTGCCCTGCGCCTCAAGGACTGCGCCCAGATTCATCTGTGCTTCAGCTAACTCTGGATTGAGGGCCAATGCTCGCTCGTAACTGGCTGCTGCTTCTTCCAGTTTCCCGAGCGCCTGAAAAGCTGTGCCTAAATTGGAGTGATAGGCGGCCGGCCGCTTATCGGTTGCGATCGCCTTGCGGATCAGCTCGACAGCAATATCATCGCGGCCCACCTGATGCGCCAGCACTCCCAGCAGGTGCAGGCTGTCGGCGTGGCGTGGATCGAGGTCCAGAATCTGACGGTAGATTTTCTCCGCCTCGGCCAGTTGTCCGCGCTGATGAAATTCGATGGCCTTGCCGCACATACCTCGAAGGTCCACAGGTGGGACCATTCGCTGATTTTGTCGCCTTGGGACCAAGTGCAGGGAGCGGCTCATGGGGACAGTCTATGCATTTGACTAGAGCAAAATCTCATAAGGAAGAGCAAATCAGGAGATAGATTTTCCAGCATGGAACAGTTCCCACAATGAGAATTCGCGCCGGCGACGCTCTGCTCTCGACCGCCGTACCAATCAGGCCCCCATAACCGGCGGCTTGAATCCACTCGCGAAGACTCGACCCACGCCGCGCAGCATGGCTTTCACCGGCCAGTGGCCCTCGTCGTCTGGAAAGAAAATCTCGCCGGTGCGACGGACTTCGGGGCGATAGTACCAACGCTTGAGCAGCGCCAGATGACCTTGGCGGAGTGTAGCCGATGGGGCTTCAGAATCGGCCAGCGCGGCCAAGGCTGCCTCCATGCGAGCGTCGAGAACACCGCGAGCGAGCTTGACGGGTACGGACGATTCGGCCTCGGTTGCAGCGGCAGATTCAGCATTGGTCTCTGAAGCGGGAATAGTGGTAGCTGGCTCCTCCGGAATCGCTTCAATTGCCATCGGCTGGGCAAAGAGCGAAGTCGAACCCGATTGCTCGTTCTGGATTCTCATACCTAGAGTCGAAAACCCGGCTGGCCCGCTCAGCCGGCCATTTTGATAGAGAAAAACGGCCACTTCGCCGGGGATGGCCGAGGCTTGCAGGATGACCGCTCGAAGCTGTGAGAGCGGGCGAACCAGCTCAGGAGCCAGCGCGCGCACGCTCTCGACGCGAGCAACCTGCGCGTGAAGGGCAGCGGCGCTTTCAAATTCCAGATTGGCCGAGGCCTCATCGCGCTCGGTGCGTAGGGTGACCAGACGGCTTTCGCCGCGCGTGGCGAGAAACCGCTCGACGGCCGCAGCCTCTTCACCGTAGCGCTCGTCCGTGCAGCCCTGATAGCAAGGGGCAAGGCACATTTTCATTTCGGAGTAGACACAGCCGGGGTGAGCGGGATTGGGGTCCAGGTCGTCGGTGCAGCGGCGCAGCAGGAAGAGCTTGAGCGCCTCGTCGGCAAAGCGCTCGGCAGCCGCCCGCGACTGAAACGGCCCGTAAGCCCATTGGTCCTCACGCTGGCTAGGGCGATGAGTGACCGTGATGCGCGGATAAGCATTGCTGCCGAGGAACCGGATAAAGGCTGGAGCGCGCAGGTGCATGCGTTCGAGGGCCTTGGGACCGTGGACTTTCTCCAGCAGCTCAAATTGGACCAGAAGCGATTCAAACTCCGAGCCCGTGAGCCGCCAGCGAATTTGCCGCACGCGTCCGGCCAGCTGAAGACGGCGCGGATGTTTGGCCGAGGGCTGCAGCAGCCGTTCGAGACGCCCACGCAGATTGGGTGTGCGGCCAATGTATGGCTCGGCGTGGACTTCTGCGCCATAAAGCGCGAAGACTGCTGGGCTGGTGGGCAGCTGCGCCAACGTGGCCTTTGCGTCGGCCGGGTCGAAGGCGAGTGTTTGGGACTCGATCGGCACTAACGCTCTGCTCCTCTCATAGCACTTGTAACTGCCTTTCAATGCCGAAGAAGAAACCAGCCGTAAAAGAACGAAGCGCTTCCGGCGAATCCATATATCAAACGAGCTCGGACCGTGGTCTTCAACTTTTCTTTATCCTCGTCGCTAACGCTACCGTCAGCGTCGTTGACCATCGGCGACTTTTTATCAAAAGCGCTGCTAATCACCGCAATAGTGCCGCCAACTAGGAAGAACCAGCCCTCTTTGATTATCGCTTCTCCGTGCCGAAGAAGAAACCAGCCGTAAAAGAACGATGCGGTTCCGACTAATCCAGATACCAAACGAGCTTGGGCCGTGAGCTTCAACTTCTTTTTATCAAAAACGCTGCTAACTACCGCAATAATGCCAGCAACTAGGAAGAACCAGCCTTCTTTGATCATTGCTTCTCCGTTCAAATTTGGCGCAGACTCAAGCTCCAGCGATCGTCATGCCGTCGATGCGCAGTGTCGGCGAAGCCACCGAGCCGCGGAACTCGAGGTCGTTGCCAATCGCGGTCACGTTCTTGAGCATCTCGGCCAGCTTGCCAGCAATGGTCACTTCTTCTACGGCGTGAGTGAGCGCGCCGTTCTCGATCCACAAGCCGGTTGCGCCACGGGAGTAGTCGCCGGTGACTGTGTTGACGCCGAAGCCCATCAGGCTGGTGACGTAAAGGCCTGCGGGAATATCCGCGATGATCTGCTCGGGCGTGAGTTTGCCGGGTTCGAGATAGAGGTTGCCGCAGCCAACTCCTGGCGTGCCGGCCAGCCCGCGCGAAGCGTTGTGGGTAGACTTCATGCCCAGCTTGCGTGCTGTGTAAGTGTTCAAGAGGTAGTTGCGCAGAACGCCATTTTCGACCACCACCGTGCGCAGCGAGGGCAGTCCTTCACCGTCAAAAGGCGAGGTCCCGAAGCCGCCCGTGCCATTGGGCAGCAGCATCATGTTGTCGTCGATGATTGTCACGCTCGGCGTGGCGATCTGCTCACCCAAACGGCCAGCCAGAAACGAAGCACTGCGCCAGATTGCGTCTCCCGCAGCCGCCTCGAAGACCGCGCCAAGCAGCGACCGCGCCACCTCCGGTGCAAAGACGATGGGGACACGCTGCGTGGGAACTCGCCTCGCGCCAAGCCTGCGAAGTGTCCGCCGCGCCGCCTCTTGGCCTATGGATTCTGGGGATTCGAGGTCCTTGAGCCTGCGCGAGCTCGACCACCAGCCATCGCGCTGCATCGAGCCGTTGGCGTCTTGAGCCAGGGGCGCCGCTGAAACGCCGGCGTAGCTGGTGCGATAACCGCCGACGAATCCGCGCGAGTTGGCCAGCACCTTGCGACCTGTGGAGGCGTCGAAGCTGCCGCCATCGGAGTTAGTAATGCGCGGGTCGGCCGCGAGAGCCGCGGCTTCGGCACGGCGCGCCCACTCGATGCGCTCCGGTCCTGGAAGCGAGTACACGTCCTCGTGATAAAGATGGAAGTCGCCGTCGAGTGAGCCGAAGTCCGCCGCATCCGGCAAGCCAGCGAAGGAATCTTCTTCAGTCACTTTTGCCAGCGCCAGTGCGCCGTCGACAAGCTGACGAATTCCCTCCGCGGTCAGATCGCTGGTCGAGGCCGAGGCTGATCGAAGCCCCAGAAAAACCCGCAGTCCCAACCCACGCGAGCCGGAATCCTTCAGCGTTTCCACCTGGCCCATGCGTACATTGACGCTGAACTCATCGCCCTCGCGCACCACAGCTTCGGCGTCGCTGGCGCCTGCTTTGACGGCCAGCGCCACCACATCGGTAGCCAGGGATTCGAGGTCGAGGTCCATCAGATCGGGTTGAGCTGCAACTTCGGTCATGGGTCAACAGTATCAAAACTCCTCCATTTCGGCACTGGCTTAGAGGTCGATCACGGAATTGTGACCGAGCGATCGTGTGAGGAGAGGCGGAGGCTCGATAGCAAGGATTTAGGATTGCTTCATGGCGATTCTGCTGGAAATTCGCAATCTACAAATTCGGTTTGGAGCGGCAGAGGCGGTGCGCGGCGCAAGTCTGAGCCTCGACGAGGGCGAAGTTCTCGGGTTGGTGGGCGAGTCGGGCTCAGGAAAAAGCGTTACGGCTCTGGCGATTCTGGGGTTGCTGGGACCGGCGGCGCAGGTTGCCGGAGAGATCTTGTGGAGGATGGGCGGAACTGATGGCGGGAACGAAACTTCCAGAGACAACAGCGATGTGATCGATCTGCTGCGTCAGCCGGCCAGTGCGATGCGGCGGCTGCGGGGTCGCGAGATCGCCATGATCTTCCAGGAGCCGATGACGGCCCTGAATCCCGTGATGACGATTGGCCGCCAGGTGGCTGAGAGCGCCGAGGCGCACTATCCTTCATGGACGGGTCGCGAGGCCAAAAGAAAAGCCATAGCTGCGCTGGAGGCAGTCTCGATTCCCGAGGCGGCGCACCGTTACGGCGATTATCCCCATCAATTTTCAGGCGGGCAGCGGCAGCGAATCATGATTGCCATGGCGCTGATCAATCGGCCGCGGCTGCTGATTGCCGACGAGCCCACGACGGCTCTGGACGTAACCGTGCAGGCGCAGGTTTTGGAACTGCTTCGCGAATTGCAGCAGCAGCATGGGCTGGCCATGCTGTTCATCTCGCACGATCTGGCGGTTGTGGGTCAGGTGGCAAGCCGGGTCGCGGTGATGCGCGCGGGGCAAGTGGTGGAAACAGGCCCGTGCGTGCAACTGCTCACTGCGCCCCAGCATGCCTATACACGCAGTTTGCTCGCGGCCGTGCCCACGCTGCGCACGGACCGAAGCCGGCCGCTGGCGATGGTAGCGGATGGTGGAAATACTCAGGAGATGGCGCGGAAGAGCCAGTAGAGCAGGCCAGAAAGTAGCGCAGCAGCGGGCAGCGTAAAAACCCATCCTGCAGCTATGTTGCGAATGGTGGAGAAACGCAAGCCGCTGCCATTAGCGGCCATGGTGCCGGCCACGCCAGAGCTGAGAATATGCGTCGTCGAAACAGGTAGGCTCCAGGTGTTAGCTCCATAAATGGTAGCCATAGCCACGATGCCTGCGCTGGCGCCCTGCGCGTAGGTGAGATGCTCTTTGCCGATCTTTTCCCCAACGGTGACCACAACGCGCTTCCAGCCGACCATCGTGCCCAAGCCAAGAGCCAGGGCAACCGCGACCTTAACCCAATCGGGAATGAACTTGGTGGCCTTGTCGAGCTTGCCCTTGTAGTTTTTGAGGGCCGAGGCCTCCACTGGAGTAAAGTACGGGTTGCCGTTCTTCAGCATCAGGCGAATGGCTTCGCTGGCCACGTACATATCGTTGCGGACGTTGGCTTGATCCTGCGGAGGAACGGACTTGAAAGCCTTGTAGAGAACAACTTCGTGGTTCAGATTTTCGACCAGTTCTCGAAGCGCCAGAATGGTGTCCGGTTGAAGCTGCTGTGTGCGGATGTAGTCGGTGACTTCAGCACGGGCATCTTCGCCGAGAATGCCTGCATTATCCACATGACGGTCTAGAATGTGGCCGGCTTGCTCGGAGGCGGCGATGAACTCCTGAATATCGCTCGCGGTGACGGCGTGGTTGAGCGCGTAAGCAGTAGGGACGGTGCCGATCAGAATAAGCATGATCAGGCCCATACCTTTTTGTCCGTCGTTGGAGCCATGGAAGAAGCTGACGCCCGTGCAGGTAAGCACCATCAATGCGCGAATCGGCCACGGTGGCGGCTGCTTGTCTTTGGGTGCTTCGTAGAGCGCGGGGCACTTGATCAGCCACTTAAAAACCACCATCGACAGCAATAGCAGAAGACCAGCGGCCGTGAAGCCGATCAGCGGCGAGAAGATCAGAGCCTTGAGCACCTTGGTGGCCTGCTCCCAGTCCACGCCAGAGGTGCCAGTGCGGGAATTGAGCAACTGGTTGGCGACGCCCACGCCAATAATAGATCCGACCATGGTGTGCGAGCTGGAGGCTGGAAGTCCGTACCACCAAGTGCCAAGATTCCAAAGAATGGCCGCAATGAGCAGCGCAAAGACCATGGAGAAGCCGGCTCCCGAGCTGACTTGAAGAATCAACTCGACCGGGAGCAACGTGATGATGGCAAAGGCCACAGTTCCGGTCGATAGCAACACACCGGCGAGATTGCAGATGCCAGACCAGACGACCGCTACATTCGGCGAAAGCGAATTGGTATAGATGACTGTGGCAACAGCGTTGGCCGTATCGTGGAAGCCGTTGACGAACTCGAAACCGAGGGCGATGAGCAGCGCAAGAGCCAGCAGCAGATAGGGCCAGATGCTGGTGATGGTAACCGTGTCGAGATCCCGTGCTACCTGAAAGGCGATGTAGCAGAGACCGCTGGTCAACACCGTTAGAAACAGCGCGATGCCTGCGCGGCTGGGTGCCTTCGTCAGCTCTCGATCAAGCAGGGATGTCCCTGAAGGCAGAGCTTCAACCGTGGCTGCCAGGTCGGCCATCAGATTTCACCAATGCGGCCGGAGAGATTCCGGACACGCCTGGGCCTCCAAAGTCGAGACTGAGTAACAGAATTACGGATCAAATAGATAGGGGATGTTCTGAGGCGGGAGAGAGAAGAGCCGGATAAATGGGCGTCCATAAAACCCCAACAACCGCATTTTGCGCAGTTGTTTACGCGCCAGGCAGGAGAATTAACCTGACTAGAATCATTCTACACGTCGAAGGCGAAACCAGAATACCGAGAGTGGGACAGCGGTGGAAAACGAAGCCTGGCGGCGCTTAAATCCAAAAATGGGACCGATTCTATCGCCAGTCGTCGCGAGCGTTGGCCAGCCCGTCGTTCATCACCGAGTCGAAGCCTGTGTGCTTCTTGATAAATATCTCGCTGAATTGTTTATCCTGGCGAAGCAGAATTGCCTGCAGACGTACTAACTCCAGCAGCGCCAGGAACATAGCGATCAGAGCCCTCTCAGAGCGAGTGTGGCTCAATAACCGGCGCAAGGCTACAGGTTTGTCTTCCATGGTGAGGCGGCGAGCTAGGAATTGGATCATCTGGCCCACAGTTACCGAGTCCTCATTAACATTGAAGGCAGGGCGTTTGCGGGCGCGCTCTAAAATGTCGCGGAAGATGCGGACCAGGTCCACAGTGTCGGCAGCAATCTCCGGTTCGGTGGCTTCGTCATCCTTGAACTCGCGTGCGCCGGGGTTGGACCAGGTGGCAGCCTCCAGCATCTGCTTTTGTTGCAACATCTGGGCGGCGCTCTTGAAGCGCTCATGCTCCAGCAGCCGCTCGACCAGTTCGCGGCGGGGATCTTCGGCAGCGTCTTCTGGGCCGGAGGTCTCGCGCGGCAACAGCATCTTGCTCTTGATGTGGATCAACAACGAAGCGATATAGATGAACTCGCCAGCCACGTCCACGTCGCTGGCCTTGAGCTGGTTGACGTAAGCCAGGAACTGGGCCGTGATCTTCGCGATGGGAATGTCATATATGTCGATGTCCTGCTTGCGGATCAGGTCCAGCAGCAGATCGAGCGGGCCGTCATAGACCTGGCCCACGATGACCGAAAATGGCGACTGCTCGGAGCTTTCGTCCAGCTTCTTTTGCCGCGCGGCTAGCTTGGCGGCGGTTTTTTCCTCGGCTTTCGCAGACGCTTCTTCTTCGGCAGTGGGCTGGGTGGTGAGCACCAGTGGGAGGACGGCTGCTGCGCCGATGACTGGCTCTGGAACGGGCTCAGCTTCGGCGGCGAGCGAGAGCTCGGGAGCTAGGGCAGCCTGCTCGACGGTAGGTGGCTCGATGGGAGGTGGCAAGACTGGCTCGGTGGCAGCTTCCGTCTCTGCGGCGATAGCGAGTTCTGGCTCCTGGAGTGGCTCTTGGGCAGGCTCGCTTGCGGAAACTGGTGCGGCTACCGGCTCAGGCTCGAATGCAGGCTCGTTCAATGCATCGGCTGTCAGTTCGGATTCTTCCACTTCAACCTGCTCTGGAGGCATATTTTCAGCGGCTTCCGGCGTGTCGGCCGCTTCAAGCTCGACCACGGGCTCGATTTCGATCTCAGATTCTGCCGCATCAACCGGCTCTTCGGCGGGATCTTCAACGGCTTCCGTCGTTTCGACAGCTTCGGGCTCGATCACGAGCTCAGCTTCCATTTCGGATTCTGCCGCATCAACCGCCTCCGGAATTGGTTGGGCGGCTGGCTCCGGCTCTGGACCAGCAGCCGGTTCGGGCAGCACGGCTGTGGGCGGTTCGGCGGGCGGAGCAGCCAGTTCGATAACAGTGGCAGGTTCCGGTGTTGGCTCCGGTACAGGCTCCGGTTCCGACGTTGGCACGACTTCGGGCTCTGCGGCTGGGAGCGGAATGGCTTCCGTTTCGGGCTCAGCTTGGGCTTCAATCTCGGCGGCAATCGAGCCAATGGAGGGCGCTTCGCCAATCGCTGCGGGGGAAATCGGGGCAGCTTCTGCGTCAGGGACCGGTTCGGGCGCGACCTCGGTCGCGTTGGGAGGTTCTGGCAAGATGGCTGGTTCGACGGTGAGGGTAGGCTCGGTGACGGGCTCAGCAGGGAGCACCTCAGCAGCGACGACGACTTCGGATTGGGGGGACGGTTCAGTCAATGCTGTTTCTTCTTCCGATTCTTCTTCTAAACGCTCTGAGGATTTCGTTTCTGTCTTAAGTTCAGGCTTCTCGGGTCGCGAGAAAAGGCCAAATCCAGAGCGAATGCCGCCTAGCGCAAACTTGAGCGCCCTTCGCCACCACGGGATTGTGTTTTCAAGCACTTGCATTTCCTTGGCGGCTCAAACCGTACTTGGTTTGTCCTCTACCCACGAACGTACGCTTCGTTCAGGCGCGGCTCAACTGACGGATTCGCCGGTAAGGGGCATCTTCATAGCGGCCCGTACCTGTTGCATCGTCTCTTCAGCGCGAAGGCGGGCGCGCTTGGAGCCATCTTCAAGAATTTCCATGACTTGCGACTCGGAAAAGCTGGCGCGGCGCTCCTGAATGGGCTGCAAAACCTGGACCAGCGCATCGGCGGCCCAGCCTTTGCACTCAATGCAGCCAATGCCCGCCGAACGGCAGCCATCGTAGACTTTGGCCAAGGTTTCCGGCGTCGAGAAGACCTTGTGCAGGTCGCCGACCGGACACTTGTCCGGGTCGCCTGCATCGGTGCGGCGAACGCGTGCCGGGTCGGTGACCATTGTTTTGAGCTTCTGGCGTACCACTGCCTCCGGATCGGTCATCTGGATGGTGTTGCCGTAGCTCTTGGACATCTTGCGGCCGTCGGTGCCGGGGAGCTTGGGCGAGGGCGTGAGCAGAACTTTGGGCTCCGGCAGAACGTCTCGACAGGCGAATGCTTCGCCGGCAGGTCCCTCGGCTCCAAGAGTACCAACGCCCGGAATAGGCACGGTCGGGCCGATTCTGCCGTAAAGTTGGTTGAAGCGCCGCGCAATCTCGCGCGTCAGCTCCACGTGCGCTTGCTGATCCTGCCCCACAGGCACAAATTGCGGCTGGTAGAGCAATATGTCGGACGCCATCAGCACCGGGTAACCGAGGAATCCGTAAGTGGTCAGGTCCTTGTTGGCGAGGTTTTCCTGCATCTCCTTGTAGCTGGGCACGCGCTCCAGCCAGCCGAGCGGCGTAATCATCCCCAACAACAGCGGCAGTTCGTAGTGCTGCTTCACCTGGCTCTGCACGAAGATGGTGCATCTATTCGGATCGAGTCCGGCGGCCAGGAAGTCCAATGCCACTTCGAGTGTGTTGGGTGCGATCTTCGACGTGTCTGCGTAGTCGGTGGTCAACGCATGCAGATCGGCGATAAAAAAGTAGCACTCATACTGGTCTTGCAGCTTGACCCAGTTGGCCAGCGCGCCCATGTAGTTGCCTAGATGGAGCTTGCCGGTGGGACGCATTCCGCTCAAGACGCGCGGGCAGGGCGATGAGATTGCGGTTTCAGACATTTCGCTTATCGATTCCGTGATGATACGTGAATATGCTGCCATCTTTCCGAAAATCCTAGAAAAACGGCTCGTTCCATTGTAGCGGGAAGCCAGGGAGCAACGGATTTGCTCTAAATATGCTGCAGCGCGAGATCAACCAAATCAAGCGTCGGTCCCATGAGGACGCGGACGATGGGGCCACCCACAAAAAGCATCAGCATATAGCCAAACATGCCCATGCTGTCGTATATGTGAAGAAAGCTATAGGGCAGGTGATGGCGGAGGATGCGACTGCCGTCGAGCGGTGGAATGGGCAGCAGATTAAAAAAGAACAGAGCCAGGTTGACGCGAATGGCCAGATCGCAGAGCGTCCAAAGAGCGTCGAGGTTGGTCTGCATGCTGTCGCTCTGGGGAAGGTGACCCTGAAATAGAATCATGCCGGCCAGACCGAGAAAGGCGACAAAGGCAATGAGTAGATTGGAAACCGGGCCAGCCAGCGTAACCAATGTGTCGTCGCGGACTATCTTGGTGAAGTTACGGGTGATGACCGGAGTAGGCTTGGCCCAGCCAATGAGGTAGCCGCCCATCGCGCCTCCGCTGAACAGTGGCCCGAAGATCATCAGCGCCGGAAAGAGCAGAGTGCCGATCAGGTCCACGTGATACATGGGGTTGAGGGTGACGCGGCCTTGCAGGCGGGCAGTTTGGTCGCCCAGCCGTGAAGCCGTCCAGGCATGTGCGCACTCATGCACGCTGAGCGAAAAAATGAGCAGCACGAATTCGAAGACGGCAATAACGAAGCTGGTGGGTTGCAAACGAACTCTCCACAGGATAGAACACTCAGGTTAGCACGGAGGGTCGCGAGGATTCGAGCCGAAACCGGGAATAGAGCGGCGGTCGGTTCTGTCTACAGGGTTGCGCGGCCCAAATCTTCGACGCGAAAGGAGGGTATCGCGAATGTATTTTGCAGATCATTTTCCGCCGTTCAGTTACTCTCAAGGTGGGTCGGCTTGTCGGATTGGCCGGGACCGAAAGCAGCGTTCGGGGAAGAGACACCCCCTCCCCCCCATATTTATTGTGGAACTGTGAAACTGTGGTGAAATTGCGCAGCGTTCATGCGATTGCCCTGATAACAGAAGGTGTTCGTGCTGCCGCTCAACTGCGTTCCGCTGGAAAGCTGCCCACCAGTTCTCCGGCTGAGACGTGCTGACCGGCCAGCACGATGGCGTGGCTCGCAATCCTGGCCGCGGGGCCGATAACGGTGGACACCAGCGTGACCTCGCCGAAGTTATGGGCAGCGTGGCTGTGCGAATAAATGCGGGCGAACGAGCCGATGACTGCTCCCTTGCCGATGGTGATGCCGCCGCGATCATTCAGCAGGGCGCGCTGGCGTATCGTGACGCCTTCCTCGATGCTCAGGTTGTAGCCGAATGTCAGATCAACGCCGTGGAATATTTTGACTCCCGCGCCGATGCGGGCGAAGATGTGCCGGCCCAGCATGGAACGGAAACGCACGCCTAGCCAGTGGTTGGTCCCGATGGGCGAACGGTCGAACATCTGCCAAAACCACAGCAACGGCTTGCGCCGGGCGAATTGTTCAGTATCGACGTCGGGAAAATGCTCAGCTTCGAGCGTCACGTTCTCTGGGTCCAGCGAGAGGCCGACGACATTGCCGGGTAACTCGGAGGTGAGCGTTAGGTTGAGCTTGCCTCCGTGCGGACGGCCCAGGAAGAGCTGGTAAAGCTGGTCGCGCACAATCTCCGCGCGCCGCTCTGGAGCTTGGTGGCGCGTGAATTCATCATCGAGAAATTGAATCCAGCGGCGGTAAACTTCTTCGGCTTCGGGCGCGGGATGCGGGGCGTTGTTGGGAGAGTTTGTCATACGAATTGGAAGATACAACATCAGGGCGGGGTGCGGCGAGAGGGGGTGTTCCGAGGGTGGGCCGGCTTCCGGTCGTCCATATTCCAATAAGTCAACTGGTGATTCCGGCTTCTGACCGGCCTCATATCAATCAGTGCGCTGTGATCTATCTTGCTCAGACGATAATGATCCACGCCGTTAGGGTGAACAGTCTGGGGTGCTTGAAGAAGGCCCCACAAAGCAAGGAGAATTCATGACTGGACTTAGGCTTGTTGTATTAGCGGCATTTGCCGGATGCTTGATGATAGCAACCGCTCCGAAAGCGGCGGCTCAGATAGCTGTGGAAATTGGAGCTGCGCCCGATTGCCCATATGGGTACTATGATGCCGCCCCTTATGACTGTGCTCCGTACGGCTACTACGGCCCGGAATGGTTTTCCGGTGGCATCTTCATTGGTACCGGCCGGTGGTTTCATGGCCCTGACAACTTTCGCGGCCATGTAAATAACCGCTATCACCCCGAGCATGGCTATAACGGCCCAAGGCCGCAACACGGCGAGCGGCCCGAGCCATCAAAGCGTCTCGATAAGGTTTCCCATTTCAAAGGAAATGAATATCGGGACGGGCGCGGCCACGTATCCGAAGGCAAACGTTAAGAGCAGCCATGTGAATAACTCAATAACTGGAAGAAATCGGCTCAGGGTGGTTAATCAACAAAATAAAAACTAACTCGAGAGGTATCTCGCATGACCGCCCTGGATCCGAAATTGAGGTCTCATTCTATCTTGCTCCGCTTGGCCCGGCAGCATCTTTAGGACCCAGCAAAATCTGCACACCTACATAGGCAATCCAATTCGGCTCGCTGTTCTGTCGCGTGACCGCTTGAATGCCGCGTCCACCCATGAAGAGCAAACGCAAATGACCGCTGTGATCGAGCGTTTGCCGGCCGCCTACATCCAGCGTAAACTCGCGTTGCTTGGGGGCCGTATCGATGCGGTTCGCGTCTTGTAAGTTGTAGATCTCTGCGTACAGTTCCAGCCGCTCGCTGAATTCGTGACCCGCTATTAGTCCGCGTCCCCAGCGGCTGGGAACCAGTTTGTTGCCGAACCAATGGCCTACCTCGCCGTCAAAGCCTATCGGCCCGAGCTTGGCGGTGAACTCCATTGGTAGATAGTATTGCGGCCCGTTCTCGACGATCCCGCGGCGCACGGCGCTGGTGGGATTGTTGATGGAAGCCTGCGGATAAGTGCCCAGCGAAAAATCCATGTTTTCGTCGGACCTCGTCTCACCGGCGCGATGATGCTCGTAGGGTCTCCACTTCACGCCCAGCAGCGACTCACCCAGCCCGGCGCGTGTAGTGTTGTTTTGGTCGGTGGCTGCGGCCAGAGGCAATTCGTACTTGAGTTGGATGCGGTCGCCCCAGCCATAATTCATGTCAATGTCAGGCAATTGGTAGTAAGCCAAACCGGGATTGTGATCCGCGATCCAACCAAGGTTGATCTCCCAATGTCGATTGCCGGGCGTGCCGGGATCGTCGGTGATAAAGGGCGGACCGCCCTGCGCGTAGGCCACGCAAGCCGTCGCAAAGAACACGAGAGACAGAACGAGCTGAAAAAATCTACGCATTCAAAAATTAGAACTCCAACAGGAAAATAAAAGTCGCGAAAAAGTTGGACTTACCTTCGATTAAGGTAACATCTTGTCCACGAAACAATGCTTAGAATGTTACTTGTGGAGACAACAATCATTGACGGTGTGATGGTTTCCCGGATTGAATTAGCACTTGGATGATCGGTCAGTTCCAGCTGCATCGACATAAAGCATGCCATTGTCGAAAAAATAATAGCCTATGGAATACAACGCAGAGTTATAAGCACTTCGAAGTTATAAGCGGCGAGTCGAGTATTGGGATTGGTTCTCCGATCATTGCGGGCAAGCCGCGGTCGACTGTCGAATTACAAGCTCCGGCTCGATTGATATTCGGCGTGGCTCCAATTTTGCATCTTCGATACTGGCCAATATCTCCGAGGCGGCTAACATGCCCATTCGTATCAAAGGCTGTCGGACAGTCGTGAGGGCCGGCTGGACTATGGTTGCCGCTTGAATATCGTCGAATCCAACCACGGAGATCTCTTCTGGAATCCGCTTTCCTGCGTCGCGAAAAGCATGGATGGCGCCTATGGCCGACAGGTCGTTGAATGCCAACAGGGCGGTAAATCTTTGGGGCGCTTTGAGCAGCCGCTTGCCCGCGATATATCCCTCACGAAGGGGGTTCAGCCCATCGTCGATGCGTTTCAATTGAATTACATTTTCCTTGTAGATGCGCAGGCTCAGTCCTTGCGCGGCCTTCACGCAGGCGGCCCAGCGCGATTCAGCATCGCTCGATTGCGTGTGCCCTTTGAGAAAGGCTATCTTCCGGTGTCCAAGCGCATGCAAGTGTTCGAGCGCCAAACGGATCCCATATGCGTTATCCACCGTGATGTGAGTCAACGGAAAATCGTATTCCAAACTTCCGATGGAAACCAGCGGAAGATCCGGCACTGTCTCGGCGGGCGTATTGATCAGGATCACACCCTCAGCGCCGCGTTCGGCAAAGACCTCCAGCCGCTGCCGGATAAGATCGTGATTCCAGTGATGGCTGGAGACGAAATAGAGGTAGTCGCGCTCAATCAGTAGCCGCTCGATGCCGTTGAGAATTTCCGCATCGTAACCTTCGCCAAGGTCGGGAGAGAGAATGCCCACCATGTGGCTGCGCTTGTTATTGAGCATGCGCGCGAAATAGTTGGCCTTGTAATGAAGTTCGGCGGCGGCCTTCAGTACTCGTGCACGGGTTTCCTGGGTGAGCCCCTGAGCCACGGGGGAATTGTTGAGCACTAGGGAAACAGTAGTGCGCGAAAGCCCGAGGTAGGCAGCCAAGCCCTTTAAACTAATTGGCTTAGACTGGTCTATTGTGGGCGGAATTGGACTTCCGGCACGAGGTTTGGATTTGCGCACAAAGCGATGGTATCAAAAAACACTTGACATGCGCATGATCAAAACACTAAAGTGTCAACGAAATTTAACCCGGGCTATTAAACCGGTTCTAAAACCGGTTGAACTCCACCAAAAGCGTCCGCCGACTCGACAAGAGGGCCGAAGTTGGATTGGGCGCGCATAACCGCCGTACGTTCTGTGCGGTCTTACGGAGGACTTCCATGACGCCAAAGAAAATCTTGGCCATATCAGTATTGATTGCGCTGACCATCGCGGTGCCCATGTTTGCGCAATCGGACCGCGCCACCATCGTTGGCACGGTCAAGGACTCATCGTCGGCAGTGATGCCCGGCGTGCGGGTTCGCATAACCAATGAGGGCACCAACGAGATTCAGACCGCAACCACGGACAGCAGCGGTTTTTATCGGGTTGGCAACCTCCCTATTGGCAGCTATGCCGTCAGCTTCTCCATGAGCGGATTCAAGACTCTGGATCACAATGGCATTACGTTGCTGATCAGCCAGGTCGCGGAGATAAACGCCACACTTCAGGTTGGAGGCATGTCGGAAACCGTGGAAGTAACCAGTGCGTCTCCGATTTTGCAGACCGAGGATTCCCACGTCTCTGCTAACTTGAACGCCGAAGCGGTGAGCGAGCTTCCCTTGAACGTACAGGGCAGCCGCAATCTCTCTAACTTCATCTTCGCTTACGTTCCAGGCGCCGAAGGCAGCGACTACGGCTCGCACATCAACGGCGGCATGGCGCTGACCAAGGAAGTGCTGATTGACGGCACCTCGGCGGTTTCGCAGTTAGGCGGCTACATCAGCGAGTCGCAGCCCCCCATGGAATCCGTCCAGGAGTATGAAGTAGATACAGTGGGTATCAGCGCGGACTCGGGCCGCAGCGGTGGCGGTGTCTTCAAGTATGAACTAAAGTCCGGCACCAACAAGATTCATGGCTCGGCTTTCGGTTTCATGCACTCGACAAATCTGGATGCCTTGAGCGCCTCGGCCAAATTTGCGGCCACGACTGCTCCCAATCCCGTATCCATGGCGGCCGATTTGGCCTTGAACGAATCGCTCTCCGACTGGGGCGGCAGCTTTGGCGGCGCGATCAAGAAGGACAAGCTGTTTTACTACGGTGCCTTTGAGCGCTATATGCAGGCAAATTGGCTTTTGGGCGCTCCTTCGCGGGTTGTTCCTACCGACGGCTCTGTGGTCGGAGGTGTAACTACGGCTGACATGCTCGGTGTGACCGGGACAGGCTATGCCGACCTAAGTCCGATGCTGACGAAAAGCAATGTGGTTGGTTCCGCAGTGCCGGTAGATAACACGGGCAAATGTCTCGTGGGCGCTGCAGCCATTTCAGTCTATCAGGGCGCCATATATTCTCCGGGAACCGGTTGCGTCTTTAACAACAACCAGATTCCTGTCGGCATGATCAGCAAAGTTTCACAGCGGATCATTCAGCTTTACCACCAGTACTACAAGCCAGCAACGGCTCTGACGGCCAACAATGCCGGTCCGGCCTATAATCCAGATCCCTGGTTCCACAACACGCAGAGCAGCGTGAAGATGGACTATAATGCGAGCGCGAAACAGCACATCGCCGGGTCGTTTTATTGGGACGACTATCCGCGAATCAATGCCGACCAGGGCGGCGCGTGGTCGGGCACAGCCCCCTATGGCGGCGCGTTGGCCAACTCCTACTGGCACAATACAACTGCGCCGGGCGCTCGCTTAAGCGATACGATTACCATCTCGCCAACCCTGCTAAACACTGTTTATGCAACCTTCAACCGCTTTCGCAACCCAAGCATTGCGACTTCCGAGTCAGGCAAATGGGACAGTGCGTTGGGATTGGCGTCCGGTGTAACGGAAGCCGCGGGCAACTTCCCGCTGATCTACTTTGAAACCGGCGAGTACACCAATGGCGCGAATTACCAGAACGGCTGGAATTTCTCAAATATAGGCAGTCAGTTCAACGACTACTATGCCGGCAATACCTTCATCTACAGCGATGAACTGGCTTGGAGCCATCATCACCACAATGTGAAGTTGGGCGCAGAGTTTCGAGCCATGCAGTTCAACTATCACACGGATGTAGGGACATTCATGGGCGGCTATCCCGTCATCTTCGATCCGTCCACGACAGCTGGCACGGGTTGGCAGGTTACCGGAAATGCCTTTGCCAGCTTCCTGCTGGGCGATGTCTTCAACGCCGAAAGCAACAATCCAGACAATGAATACGGACGGCGCAAGGCCTTTTCGGTCTATGCCAGTGACGACATCCGTGTAAGTTCACGGCTGACTATGAACCTTAGCCTGCGCTGGGATTTCAACAATCCCTACAAGGAAAAGTACGGCCACTGGTCGAGCTTTGAACTTGACGACTTCAACAAGTCGTCTGGATTTATGGGCACGTATGAGTTTCTGCACAACGGCAGCCAAAGCTTCGAGCGCCGTCAGGACTACTACAACTACTCACCGCATATCGGCGCGGCCTACAAGCTGACGGAAAAGACCGTGGCGCGCGCCAACGGCAGCATTTTCTTTGCGCCTCTGAACATGAATACCTGGGGCGGCGTTCCCTATCAACAAGCTGGCGATATAGGCTTCCATGACGTTACCCAGGAAGCCAACTTCAATTGGGATAACGGGTACAGTCCGACACTCGTGACCCCGCAGTCTACTGGAGCGCAAAGCCCGAATCTGATCACCTCCGACGTGGTCAGCATTGATCCACGCTCGCTGACGCCAGGCAATACATGGCAATACAGCGTAGGCTTACAGCGCGAGCTAGATCATGTAACCAAGCTGGATGTGAACTGGATTCAAAGCTGGAGCACTCACCTGCAAAGCGGGTTCTTCCAACATGATCAACCGAAGATTTCCGACTACCAGAACTACATTGCGACGGGGGCATTTCCAAACGGCTTCACGATGGCAAATTTCTGCAGCGACTTCCCAACCACGTGTGGCGATACCTGGTGGGCTGGACTGACTCCCTACCCGCAGGTTTTTGGCGGGTATACTGGTCCGCTGCTCTCAGTGGGATCGCCGCTGGGCAACGCCGACTACAAGAGCCTCCAGTTCAGCGCTACACGGCGCTCCGCAAATGGACTGTCGTTGCAGATGAGCTATAACTGGTCGCGCACTCACGGCGATATCGACTCCGATTTCCAGGAGCCATGGTGGACCGGCTCGCTGCAGAACACTTATGACCTGAAGGACGAGGCCAAGAACATCTCCGATTTCGATGTGACGCATATCGTCAAGGGATATGTGATCTATAACATGCCCTTTGGCCGGGGTAGGCAGCTGTTAGCCAATGCCAGCCCGCTGGCGGATGCTTTCATCGGCGGATGGAGCCTGGATGGCGACGTCCACTATAACACCGGCTCGCCTATCTCCGTCCATTCCAGCAATTCCATCCCTGGATTCAACTCGATCTACGTCGACCTGGTTCCGAATTGCAAGCTAACTCTCGGAAAACCAAAGCTCAACCAGCCTTGGCTGAATCCAGCCTGCTTTCAGAATCCATCTCCAACCCAACTCGGCACCGCTGGCAACTATCAGTCGCAGGTGCGCAATCCTGGTTTTGCTACTGAGGACCTTGGCTTACACAAAAGCTTAGCGATGGGCGCAGACGGGCGGTACAACCTGACCCTACGCATTGAGTTCTTCAACTTATTCAACCGCGATGCATTGGCCGGTCCAGACACGGGGTTGAACGATACGAAGACAGTGGGATCGACACAAATTAACGATTTTGGTTACATCAACGGCTACGGCGGTATCGGCGGGCGCGTCGGGCAGTTTGGCGCGCGCCTAACCTTCTAACTCAACCAATAAATCGCTTCGGGCAGCCGCGGTCCGGCTGCCCGGAGTTTCACCGAACACTTCTGCACCCATGGTCGGCCCTGCAAACTTACGCCGGCAACAAGGATGGATAATACAAGTCGAAGGGAAGATCAATCGTATGGCAGATTTTATGAAGTCGAAACTATCCTGTGCGCTGTGTGTAACCATCGCTTTCCTCGCTGGCTGCGGCGGAGGAGGTGGAACGACCCCTGTTACCAGCCCGCAGACGGCCGCGCCTACTATCTCCACGACTGCAGCACAGAGCGGCGCCGTGGTGGTGAGCTTGGCCACAAGCACCTCCGGAGCAACTATCTACTATACGGTGGATAGTTCCACACCAAGCACATCTTCGCAAATCTACGAGGCGCCGTTTCTGGTGGCTTCTAACCTGACTATCAAGGCCATAGCTGCGGTTACGGGCGATACGAATAGCAGCGTTACTAGCCAGAGTTTTACGCCTAACATCGCCTCCGGGACATTGGTGTGGTCCGACGAGTTCGCTAACTCGACTGGCGCTAATGCGCAACCCAACCCGTTGGTGTGGACCTATGACACCGGCAACGGCGGCTTCGGGAATGGCGAGCTAGAAGACTACTGTGCATGGGGCTCTTCCACATCTCCATGCAGCACAGCGAGTCCGAACGCCTATGTGGGCACCGATGGCTACTTGCATATCGTGGCTGAACAACCCTCGTCCGGCGTGTACACTTCGGCGCGGCTGAAGACCGAGGGCCTGTTTAGCTTCCAATATGGGCGAATTGAAGTTAGAGCCCAGGTGCCGGAGGCGCAGGGCTTTTGGCCGGCGTTCTGGCTGATGGGTAACAATATCGATACAGTCGATTGGCCGGCTTGCGGTGAGATGGATGTATTGGAGCGGGTTAACGCAGCGGGAACGCCGGACTGGAACGCCGGATCGATTCACGGCACTGGCTTCACTGGCGGTAATCTGGGCACCACTTACGACTTTCCCAGCGGAGAGACAGCGGCAACGTGGCACACCTACGGCATGATCTGGAGCAAGGGTAGCGTGGCGTATTACATAGACGACCCCACTCAGCCTTACGCCACCTATACGCCATCGAGCATCAGCGGCTTCAGCGGCGCGGTCTGGCCCTTCGATACCGGAAGTAACTTCATCATTCTCAATCTGGCTGTCGGTGGCTCCTGGCCCGGAAACCCCAATTCCAGTACTCCGTTCCCTTCGACAATGCTTGTCGACTACGTGCGGGTGTACACCAATTAAGAGGTTAGATCTATTACACCCGGCGCCTCACGGCATACCGGAACGGCGAGGCGCGCGTGAACGAAACAAAAACGATGGTTCAGTTGGCAGACAGAATTTCTCTCAAGGAAAAGATCGGATACTCCCTGGGAGATGCGGCGTCGAATTTCTATTGGAAGACCTTCGAGTTCTTCCTGATGATCTTCTACACCGACGTCTTCGGCATCTCTGCCGCAGCGCTGGGCACTATGCTGTTGGTCACGCGCCTGGCTGACGCTGTGGCGGATCCTGTGATGGGCTCGATCGCCGACCGCACCAAGACGCGCTGGGGACATTTCCGACCCTATCTCTTGTGGGGCGCGATTCCGTTTGCGGTAGCGGGTGTGTTGACTTTCACTACTCCGAATCTGGGCGGCGGAGCCAAGCTCGTGTACGCCTACATAACCTACAGCTCACTGATGTTCATCTACACGGCGGTAAACATTCCTTACAGCGCGCTGATGGGAGTGATTTCGCCTAATTCGCTGGAGCGTACCTCAATCTCCTCGATTCGATTTATCGGCGCCTTTACTGCCGGGATACTGGTTCAGTACTTCACCTTGCCACTGGTCAAGTTTCTGGGCCGCGGAAGCGAAACACGCGGCTGGCAGTTGACTATGGTGCTGTATGGCGCATGCGCTATTGTTTTGCTGATCATGTGTTTCACCAGCACGCGCGAGCGTGTGACGCCGCCTCCGCAGCAGAAGTCGGATCTACAGGGCGATTTGGCCGCCTTGTTCACCAGCCGTCCTTGGCTGGTTCTGGTGGGCGTGATGCTGTTGGTGCTGGCCGCATTCGCCGTCAAAGGTTCCGACTCGGCCTACTACTTCAAGTACTTTGTCAAGAACGAGAGGCTTCTTCCGCCGTTTCTTGTCTCAAACGGCCTGGCATTCGTAGCGGCGGTTTCCATTGCCTCGTGGCTGGCAAAGATCTTCGGCAAGAAGGCGCTGTTTATGTTCGCCCTCGGCGCGGGCGGGCTGGTCGTCGCAGGATTTTGGCTGGCCAGACCCACCGATATCCGGCTCATGTTCGAACTGCAGATTCTCTCCAGCTTCGTTCTCGGCTTCAACTCGCCGCTGGTTTTCGCCATGTTCGCGGATGTGGCCGACGAAGCGGAGTGGCGCCTTGGCCGGCGCAATACCGGCCTAGTCTTTGCCTCGGCCATCTTTGCCACCAAGGCAGGCTGGGCGCTTGGCGCGTGGATATTCGGGCTGATTCTCACCTATTTCGGATATGCGGCGAACGTGGAGCAAACCAGCCGATCGCTGACTGGCATCCTTCTTTCCACCAGTTGGATTCCATGCATCATGCTGGTCGCGGCTTCCGCCTTGATGGTGTTTTATCCCCTCAGCGAATCCATGATGGTGAAGATTGAAAAAGAACTGAAGGAGCGGCGGGGAGAGATTGAGTTATGAAGAACGACTTATGGAAGACAGCCTTTCTTTGCGTTTTTGTATTCGGGTTGCTGACTTCGGCGGCGGCCGCCGCGCGAAAGCCCGATCTGACCTTGCAGCAATGGAACGGGAACGCCATTGACTAGTAGAACTCCGGTGTGGCTGGCGCCGGATAAGTAAATCAATGAGAATTGACAGCCGATAGCGAGTAGGAAGTCAGTAAGTTGTCGGTTCAATCAAACACGAGATCCAATCCCAATGATTCACAGAGGGAGAAGGATCCAAATCAGAGGCTGTTCAATGAGCACGGCATTTGTGAGAGAAACTCCCCTCGATCATGGCACCGGAACAGTTGAGGGAGGTCTGGTTGAAATCGGTGGTGAGCGTTTCTACCGCATCATTCACTATGACGCGATGCCGCCGTTTCTTATGAGTATTGTCGGCGACTCGGACCATTGGATGTTTGTCTCTTCGACTGGCGCTCTCACCGCTGGCCGCAAGAACCCCGATCGTGCTCTGTTTCCTTATTACACCGAAGACCACATCCACGACAGCCAGGATCAGACCGGCGGCAAGACCATACTGCGGGTTGCTCGTGCTGGGCGCAGCGCTCTGTGGGAGCCTTTCTCGCAACGTTATGAAGGTCTGTATCGAGTTACCCGAAGCCTCATGAAGAGCGTCTACAGCAACAAGCTCATCTTTGAGGAAGTTAACCACGACCTAGGCTTGTCCTTTTCGTATAGGTGGATGTTGAGCGACCGTTTCGGCTTCGTGCGACGAGCGACCTTAGTCAACCTGAACGCAGAGCCAACCGAAATCGATCTTCTGGACGGCATCCAGAACCTAATGCCGGCCGGGCTCACGCGTCGTTTCCAACTCGAGTACAGTATTTTGGCCGATGGCTACAAGGAGAACGAGCTGGATTCGACAACGGGTCTAGGTCTCTTCAAACTCAGTTCTGTTCCAGCCGACCGTCCAGAGCCAAATGAGTCGCTGCGTGTGACGACTGTCTGGTCGGAGGGCATTGATTCCGCGCGCCGTCTTTTGTGCCCGGCCCAGGTCGATCGATTTCGGCGAGGCGAGACGGTGGAAGAGGAAGAACTGATTCGTGGTCGCCGCGGTGCTTATTTCATCAACACCCGCCTGACGCTGCCTGCGGGCGGCCGTAAAGAATGGAGTATGGCGGCGGAGGTTGAACAGGATGCTGCCAACGTCGCTGCTCTTGTGAATATTCTCAAGTCTGGCGGAAATCTGCGCGCGCAACTTGACGAGGATGTCGAACGCGGGACAACGAACCTCGTGCGCATTGTGGCTGCTGCCGACGGTCTCCAATGCACGGGCGACGATCTCAGCTCGGACCGGCATCTTTCCAACGTGCTGTTCAACATCATGCGCGGCGGAATACCCGAAGATGGATACCAGATTTCCCGAGCGGACTTCAAGGCGTTTATCGGCAAAGCGAGCCGTGCCGTGGCAGAGAGGGAACGCGCCTTTCTTGACGCGCTGCCGGAATTCATGCCACATGGCCGCCTCCTCGCGCTGGCTCGTGCACAAGACGACCCGGACCTGGAGCGGCTGGCGCACGAGTATCTGCCCTTGACTTTCAGCCGTTGTCACGGCGATCCAAGCCGCCCCTGGAACATCTTTGCCATCGAGGTCAAGAACGACCAAGGCGAAAGGATATTGAACTATCAAGGAAACTGGCGAGACATCTTTCAGAACTGGGAGGCGCTCGTGCTGTCCTTTCCCGGCTACGTCGAGAGCATGATCTTCAAGTTTGTAGACTCTTCGACCGCGGATGGCCACAATCCCTATCGCATCATGCGCGACGGCTACGACTGGGAAGTGCTCGACCCGAATGATGCGTGGTCTTACATCGGCTATTGGGGCGATCACCAGGTGGCCTACCTTTTGAAGCTGCTCGAAGTCTCGGCGCGCTATCATCCTGGCACTCTCGCGGACCTGCTGACCCACCGCGTTTTCACCTATGCCAACGTTCCTTATCGCGTCAAGCCATATAAAGCGCTACTCGAAGATCCACGCAACACCATCGACTTTGACGCCGCTCTGCATGACGAGATTCACCGCAGAGTGGAGTCGATGGGTGCAGATGGCAAAGCGCTGCCCGGCACGGACGGCACGCCCTATCGCGCGAACCTGGCCGAAAAGCTTCTAATCCTGGTGCTGGCCCGGCTGTTCAATTTCATTCCAGAGGCTGGACTATGGATGAACACACAGCGGCCTGAGTGGAACGACGCTAACAACGCTCTGGTCGGCTTCGGCGTATCGATGGTGACACTTTGCTATCTGCGCCGTTTTTTGTCGTTTTGCAAGGAGTTATTCGGCGACGTGGATATATCCGCGATCGAAGTTTCTGATGAGGTTGCAGAGGCCTTTCACCGGGTGCACGAGACGCTGAAGCATCATGCGAGCCTGCTGGGCGGGCCGATCTCGGACCGGGATCGCAAGGTGGTTCTCGATTCGCTAGGCAGGACGGGAGACGACTATCGGACCCAACTTTACGCCCACGGATTTTCGGGCCGTCAGACGTCGCTCGGCATCGCGGAACTGATCGCTTTCTGCGATGTGGCGCTCAGACACATTGATCACTCGATTCATGCTAACCAGCGGGGGGAGGGCCTATATCACTCGTACAACCTGATGAACGTAGACGGCGACAGGATCGTGATTCGCCGCCTCTATGAAATGCTCGAAGGACAGGTGGCCGTGCTAAGTTCGGGAGCGCTCTCTGCGCGGGAATCGGTTGCGTTGCTCGACGCGCTACACACCAGCCGCCTTTATCGTGCAGATCAGAATAGCTATATTCTCTATCCAGATCGCAAGTTGCCAAGCTTTTTTGAGAAGAACAATATCCCGGCAGCGGCCATTGCAAAATCAAAGTCGTTGGCGGCGATGATCGAATGCGGCGACCGCCGCATCGTGATTCAGGACGTGAACGGCGTAGCGCACTTCAATGCGGCGTTGCGAAACAGCGCGCTGTTGAAAGATGCACTACACGCGCTCGCGCTGTCCGACGAGGAGAACGTGCGCATCCTTGCGTTGTATGAAGAGGTTTTCGATCACCAATCCTTTACAGGCCGTTCTGGCACCTTCTACAAATATGAAGGGCTTGGCTGCATCTACTGGCACATGGTTTCCAAGCTTCTGCTCGCAGTCCAGGAGGTGCTGAACCGGGCCGCGTGCGGGGGAGAGGACGCGGCGCAAGTCGAGCGGCTCATCAGCCACTATCGCGAGATCCGCGAAGGCATCGGGGTCCACAAGTCGCCGAAATTGTACGGCGCAATTCCCATCGATCCTTACTCCCACACACCCGGATTTGCGGGAGCGCAGCAGCCCGGCATGACCGGTCAGGTGAAGGAGGATATCATCTCGCGGCTCGGCGAAATGGGCGTTGCCGTCGAAGGTGGACGGCTCTGCTTCCGAAGCCACTTGGTCAGTAGCGGAGAGTTTCTGCTGGAGGCAAGACGATTCTATTTCTACGATGTCGATGGCCAGCAGAGCATTCTCGATCTCGGCCCCAGGACAATGGCATTCACCACTTGCCAAGTGCCTGTGATCTTCCATCGGGTGGGACCGCGGAGGATCGAGATTACCCGCGATGACAAATCCCGCCACACCGTTGAGTCGCTCGACCTAGACGCCGTTACCAGTGCTGCAATATTCGAGCGCACCGGAGCGGTTCGGCGCCTGGATGTATTCTTCGACTTCGAAGACGGCGTCTGATTTTCTCGAAGCCACGGCGCACCACGAGTAATATCGTTGTGCGCCGAGGAAAACTCAGAAAGAATGCGTTAATCTCTAGTCAAAATCTCTTCATCCGTCTCCAGATGAAAAGCGGAAGAGGTCTCGCGCAGAGCCCAGCCGGCGATCAGCAGACTAGGCGCGAGCATGGGTGCAACATGGCCCAGAGTAGCGAGCGTGGTGTACCGGACATGCTGGTCTGGTTGCGCGGCGCGCGAGATGAGCGCGCAGGGAAAGTCTGGAGGTAGCCCTTCGTCGAGCCATTGCTCTGCCAGCAAGCGCAAATCGCGGCCAGGCATATAAACGACACGGGTTGCGTCTTCCACTTGCGGCAGCGGTGCTTGATTATGCGATTGCGCATGATGACCGGTAGAAAAAATCACATTGGATGCGCTGTTGCGGCTTGTCAGCGAGCATCCCAAGGCGGCGGCGGCGGCGAAGGCGGCAGTGATTCCGGGGACGATCTCAAATGAGATGCCAGCTTCGGCAAGTGCGGCCATCTCCTCGGCGGCGCGGCCGAAGATGAGCGGGTCGCCGCTCTTGAGGCGCACCACTCTCTGCCGAGCGCGAACGCCTTCGATCATCAGCTCGTTGATTTCTTCCTGCGTGATGCTTTTCGTGCCGCAGCGCTTCCCTACGTTGACGATTTCGGTAGCCGGTGAGGCCAGCGCAAGAATCGCTTGGGGAACTAGGTCGTCGTGCAGGATGACGTCCGCTGACTGAATCAGGCGCAACGCCTTGACGGTGAGCAGGTCAGGATCACCGGGGCCGGCTCCGATCAGATAGATTTTTCCGCTGAAGTCGGCAGGCTGTTTGTCGAGCGGTGCAAGAGCCATCTGGCGCGAAGGGCAGTGCGAGGCCGTGCATACCGGGCGTTGCGCAAGTTGATGCAAGAGCAGCCTGCGTGCTTCGCTGCGAGGATGAGTAGCAAGAACTTCGCGACGGAACTGGCCCAGATCTTCAAGCCATGGGCCGAGGTCTTCAGGCAATTGCTCATCGATCTCGCGGCGCAATCGTTGCGCGACGGCGGGACTCTCGCCGGCCGTCGAAATGGCTATCTGCAACGCGCCGCGGCTGACCACCGAACCGAAATAAAAATCGCAATGCGGAGGGTCGTCCACGCTGTTGGCCAAAATGCCGCGCTCGACGGCTCCCCGATAAACAGCGGCATTGACTTCGGCGGAATCAGTGGCGGCGATGACCAGAAAGCTGCCTTCAAGGTCGGCGATTTCAAAGGGTCGCTGAATCCACTCGAGGCGGCCTTCGGTTGCAAGTTGTCGCACTTCCGGCGCCGCTTCAGGCGCGACTACGCTCAGCTGCAAGCCCGCGTTGAGTAGGCTGCCGATCTTCTCCAATGCAACAGTGCCCGCACCGACGACTAATCCGGAACGACCGTCGAGTTTCAGAAAGACGGGCAATAGGTTCATGGAATCCTCATTCGGCCACGCCGTGCGGAACAGGGCCTGCCGGTAAGTCGCGCTCTACGGCCGCTGCCACTTCTCCGGCAAGCTGGGCGCGCAGTTCGTCGTTAGTGTGGCGCAGAAACCATGCACGCAGATTTTCTGCGGGAGAGCGGCTCGCAAGATAGTGGCGAAGCAGACGCTCAATCGCCTCCGGAACCAGCGGCGCGGGACAGCGATAGCCCACCGGCCGGGCGATGGAAGCGTGCTGACCTACCGCGCCACCAAGGCAGAAATAATAAGCATCGGTAAGTTTGCCCTCGTGCTTGATCTTCTTGCCCTCGATGCCGATGTCGGCGATCCAGTGCTGGCCGCAGCTATTAGGACACCCGGTAACATTGAGCCTCAACTGCTGGTCAAACTCCGGTAGGCGCTCTTCAAGTTCATCGACCAGCCAGCGGGTAAAGCCCTTGGTCTCAGTGATGGCCAGTTTGCAGAACTCCGTGCCCGTGCAAGCGACCGCGCCGCGCCAGAAGGAGGAGCCATCAACTTGCAACCCAATCTGGCCCAGTTCCCTCGCCAATTCTGCTGTTTTCTGATTGGGAATGTCGATGAAAAGAAGATTTTGCGAGACAGTGGCGCGCAACGCTCCCGACCCAAAACGTTCGGCAAGCTCAGCTGCCGCCTCTAACTGTTCGCCGCTCATCCGGCCGCGCAGCACCGACGCGCCAACGTAACTCAAGCTAGGCTGGCGCTGCGCATGAATGCCCGCGTGGTCGCGAAAGATGTCGTCGGGAACCAGCTCGGACGCAGCAGGAAGTAGCTTGAAGTCGAGCCGTGATTGCAACTCATCGAGGAAGCTTTCGGCCGTCCAACCTTCCTTAAGGAAAAGGTATTTGAGGCGGGCTTCATTACGGTTTTCTCGCAGCCCTTGCTGCTCGCGGAAGATCTCGGCCACAGCTCGAACCACGCGAACTACCTGGTCGGGAAGGAGAAAGGCATTCAGGCGAACGGCCAAGTGCGGTTCCTTCGAGAGTCCTCCGCCGATGCGCAGCGAGTAGCCGACTTCCCCGTTGTACCTTGCCGCCGTCAGGCCGATGTCGTTTATCTCTGGGTAGGTGCACCAGGATGGGCAACCTGTAACGGAGATCTTGAATTTCCGCGGTAGGTTGTAAAAATCCGGGTTCGCCTTGAGCAGATCCGAAATCTCGAAGGCTAGAGAGGATGAATCGATCAACTCATCGGCTGCTACGCCGGCCAGCGGACAGCCAGTCACATTCCGTACCACATCGCCGCATGCCCCCTTGGGTGAGAGTCCGATGGCATCGAGCGCATCTACAACTTCGGGAAGCGATTCAATGGTGAGCCAGTGAAGTTGAATGTTTTGACGCACAGTAATGTCGGCTAGGTTGCGTGCGTGTTTGCGCGCCAACCCTCCGATTAAGCGAAGTTGTGCGGCGCTGACAATTCCGTTCGGAATGCCAATGCGCATCATGAAGTAATCAGAGGCCAGACCCTCGCCACCTTTGCCGCCGGTGGCACCCACGCCGTCGCCCTGCGTATAAACGCCCCACCATTTGAAGTACATTGCGGCCCACTCTGGCAACACGCTCGAGCGACCCTGGCGGGCAAACGCGCGCACTTCATCAAATGCCGCCCAGGGATTCTTTTCGCGCTTCAGGCGTTCCGCGCGTTGGGCCTTGGTTTCTTTTTCTTGAATAGCTTCTGTCATTTTTCCTCTTCGCAGAAAACAGCAAGCCCGCGACAGCGTTGGCTGAATCGCGGGCACTTGGAAACCGTGGATTCGATCTGAGCTTAGACCAAGGTTACCCGTTCGCCCGAAGCAGGATACAGCGGCGACAACAAAGTTGACCTTGCATAAAAGAATGGTAGGTGCAGGTAAGATGAAAGTCAAGCCGCCAAAAACAGGAGTCCCCGCCGCAGCGCCAAACTTAACTTAGGGGTTTAGCACTTAGAAGTTCTGCGCCATGCCAAGCGCAGAGTCCGCCAAGAATCAATCCCTTGACAAGATTTTCAATGTCGGCTAGGTTTAAAAAACAAGGTAGCGTTAGAAATGCAAACCACCTTCCTCAAAATCGCGTGTTGTTGCTGTCTCCGCTAGCGCCCGCTGGCTCTTTCGTGATTTCGTGTTTTCCAAGATCAAAACTCCCATTGATTTTTCGAGTACATGATGCCCGTTTTTGCACTCATTTCCGGACGATTGCTTGAGAACTCTGACCGCTCTCTGAGCAGGCTGGGCGCGGCTACTTGCTGTCGCTGCCTGTGTTGCGTGCTCATCGTCCGCAGTTAAATTTTTCCATCATCAGCAGAACCAAAACCAAACTCAACGCGCAATCCGGCGCTCTCTCCCTATATGCGGCGGAATCGAATCGAATGGATTGAGGAGGCAGTCATGAGACGCACATTGGTCGAATTCTTTCTCGCTCTCGGCATACCCGTGCAAAGCTGGATTCGCGCCCTGGTATGTGTCTGCCAATGCGCTGAAGATCTTGCATGTTTTCGCCGGGTAAGTCAACCTGCGTTACGTCCTTTCCTGGGTGGGTGATTTTCCAATAAGAATAGTTGGCCATCTGCAGTTTTTGCCGATCTCAATCAACTATTCAAATAGCGCCGGTGGCGAAGTGGCTAACGCGCAGGTCTGCAAAACCTGTATTCGCGGGTTCGAAACCCGCCCGGCGCTCCAATTTTTGCGTGGAATCTAAATCAAACTCTGCGGAGAATGCATATGTCGAACCCGGCCAACTCTTCCCAGCACACGATCTCGCTCGATGCCTATGCTGTCCTGTTAGCGCTTATCTTAGCTTTACTCGTACGACTGAACCTGGTACCGCCAATCAAATGGTGACATCGCTTAACTGCGCGCGAGAGGAGACTCAAATGACCACTTCAGCTATTACTCCGGCTCGGCCCATAACGCTCGTCAGCCACATAGTTGCGCTGATTCCCGGCCTTCTGCTGCTGGCTGCTGTAGGTTATGCGGGAAAGCTCATCGAGCAATCTATCGCTGCCTATACCAAGGCGCACCACATTACATTTCCGAACATTGAATATGTTCTGTGGGCCATTGTTATTGGCCTGATCATCGCCAATACGGCTGGCATTCCGCACATCTTTCAAGCCGGCGTAGCCACTTACGAATTCTGGCTGAAGACGGGAATTGTTCTCCTCGGTTCACGCTTCCTGCTCGGGGATGTACTTCACCTGGGCGGTATTTCGCTCTTGCTGGTCGCAATCGCGATTACACTTTCGCTTACCTTCATGCACATTCTGGGCCGCGCCTTCAGGCTCAAACCGAAGCTCACATCACTGTTAGCGGTTGGATCGTCGATCTGCGGCGTTTCAGCCATCATTGCAGCCAAGCCGGCTATCGATGCCGACGACGAAGATGCGTCATACGCCATCGCAGCTATCCTTGCACTTGGCGCAATCTCGCTCTTTACATTTCCCCTCATTGGCCACTCGCTGCACTTAAGCGACAAGGCTTATGGCTTATGGGCTGGGCTTGCAGTCGACAACACAGCAGAGGCCACTGCGGCCGGCGCGCTCTACTCCGACGCGGCCGGCAAAGTGGCCGTCCTGGCCAAGACTACGCGCAACGCGCTTATCGGCTTCATTGTGCTTGGCTATGCTCTTTATTGGTCATCGCGGGGAGAGGCTCAAAAAGTCGGCAACAAGGCTGCATTCTTATGGAGAAAGTTCCCTAAATTTGTTTTGGGTTTTCTGCTAATCTCACTGCTGGCCACCCTGGGCTTCTTTACCAAGCCGCAACTGACAAGTCTAACCAACCTTTCTCGCTGGGCTTTTCTATTGACCTTTGCCGGGGTTGGTCTTCGAACTGACCTTCGTGAGCTCGTCAAACAAGGATGGAAGCCTTTCGCTGCAGGAGCTATTGGCGAAGTCTTCATTGCGCTGCTAACGCTGGGTCTTGTCTATGGTGCGGACTCATTCCTGCGCCTTTAGATGTGAGGTGAGAGAGACGGAAAAGTCAATAAATTGTTCGATGATCCATGCGCGATCGTCAAAAGTTGTGCTAACTCAAATATCTTGCTACTATAAGCCCATACATGGTTCGCGCCTGCCAAAGTCGCTCTTGTTGTCGCCTGTCGAAAATCTTCGACGGGTGTCTGTATTAGTCTCTGATTCCCTTACGCATTTCATCAGAAGACGCACCCCGAGCTGGACAGCCGGTGCGTGCGAATGGAGCATTGGCCTTCAGCGAACACTCACTGAAAGAGGGTCCAATATGCCCGTCGCTGAAAGCGAAATACCTTTACCAATGTCGGCTGGCAACGCAGCTATTCCGCGCCGCCTGAGCCATCTCCGCCTGCTCGAAGCAGAGAGCATTCATATTCTGCGTGAAGTGGCTTCGGAATTCGAGCGGCCTGTCATGCTGTACTCGGTGGGCAAGGATTCGTCGGTCATGCTGCGGCTGGCACAAAAGGCCTTTTACCCAGCGCCGATTCCATTTCCGCTGCTGCATGTAGACACCGGCTTCAAGTTCGCCGAAATGCTTAGCTTCCGCGATGAGATGGCGCGCTCCGTGGGCGCGGAGCTGCTTGTCTGGCGTAATGAGGCTGCTATTGCCGCGGGAACGAATCCCATCGTACTTGACACCAAGCGTTGCTGCGGACTGCTGAAGACGCAGGCGCTGCTCGATGCGCTTCGCCACTATAACTTCGATGCGGCCTTTGGCGGCGCGCGGCGCGATGAGGAAAAGTCTCGTGCCAAGGAGCGTATCTATTCCTTCCGCGACAGCGCTGGGCAATGGGATCCGAAGAATCAGCGCCCCGAGTTGTGGAATCTCTACAACGCCCGCGTTCATCCCGGCGAGAGCATTCGTGTCTTCCCGCTCTCGAACTGGACGGAGATGGATGTCTGGCAATACATTCACGAGGAGAAGATACCGGTCGTCGATCTCTACTTTGCCAAAGAGCGCCCCATGTACGTGCGCGGCGATGCGCTGCTCCCCATCGAGCAAAGTTTTGTGGCGCGATTGGGCGAACAGCCGCAACTAATTAAGTCGCGGCTGCGCTCGCTCGGATGCAGCCCCTGCACCGGAGCCATTCGCTCGGACGCGGATACCATCCCCGCCATCATCGCGGAACTGCTTTCGTTCCGCTCGTCGGAGCGTGCCAATCGCGTCATCGATCACGATCAGGAAGGTTCGATGGAGATCAAGAAGCGAGAGGGATACTTTTAAATGGCGACATTTGCGGCCCAGGATTTCTCGATCGAAGAATTTATGACCCAGGAGCGCGAAAAGGATTTGCTGCGCTTCTCGACCGCAGGCAGTGTGGACGACGGTAAGTCCACGCTCATCGGTCGCCTGCTCTATGACACGCAGTCAGTCTATGAAGATCAGGTGCGCTCCATCGAAGGCAAGGGAACCACTGCTCCGGGACAAATAGATTTTGCATTGCTCACTGACGGGCTGCGCGCTGAGCGTGAACAGGGCATCACCATTGACGTGGCCTACCGATACTTTTCGACGCCACGGCGTAAATTTATTATCGCCGACACTCCCGGCCATGAGCAGTACACGCGCAATATGGCGACGGGCGCGTCAACGGCCGATGCTGCGGTGGTGCTGATCGACGCGAGCAAGGGTGTTCTGATTCAGTCGCGCCGCCACGCGTACATCGCATCGCTATTGCGCGTGCGCCATGTTCTTGTTGCCGTAAACAAGATGGATCTTATCGGTTACGACGAGTCCAGTTTTCGCGCCATCGAGCGCGACTTCACGCTGCTTCTCGATCAGATCGCAGCCGACACGGGTAACCCCGTCGAGGCTGCTTTCGTTCCGGTCAGCGCGCTTGTTGGGGATAACATCGTGCATAAGTCGAATGCTATGCCGTGGTACCAGGGACCCTCGCTATTGGAAATGCTGGAGTCGCTGCCTTCAGCGCGGGAGACGCGTACGGAGCCTTTCCGTTTTCCCGTACAGCGAGTTCTTCGTCCCGACCACACCTTTCGCGGCTTTGCCGGTCAGGTCGCCTCTGGAACCATTCGTCCAGGAGACGGCGTCACCATACTTCCTTCCGGCAAAAGTGCAGAGGTTGCCCGCATCGTAACTTACGACGGAGACCTTGCCGAGGCTCATGCGCCGCTATCAGTCACGTTAGTTCTCGATCGAGAACTCGACATCAGCCGTGGCGATCTGATTGTTGCCACCGAGGCTCAGGCCATTGTCGCCAAGAGCGCGACGGCCGCATTGGTCTGGATGGATTCGCGGCCGCTCGCGCGCAATCGACGCTATCTGCTTAAGCACACAAGCCAGACCGTACCCGCATTCATTTCATCGCTCGAATATCGAACCAACATCGCCACGCTCAACCACGAGGCCGCCGATACTCTGGAGATGAACGGCGTCGGTGTTGCCTCAATCAATCTGCTGCGTCCGATCGCCGTTGACCTTTACGGAGAAAATCGCTCGACCGGCGCTTTCATTCTGATCGATGCCGAAACCAACGGTACGGTCGCGGCGGGCATGATTACTGCGGCGTCCGCAATTTCACCGGCCGGCGACCACATTCATGCGGACGCATGGGGCCCTGTTACCGCCGGCGAAAGAGCCGCGCGCTGGGGGCACCGTAGCGGCGTTCTCGAATTGAAAGGGCCCGTGGAGTTGATCGACGCGATCGAGCGTTCTCTGTTTTCTATTGGAGTTGCCTCCAATCGTATCGAAACCAACGACGATGCCTTTCTTCTTCATCCCAGTCTGCTGGAAATCGTCACTCGGCTACAAATTCAATCCGGATTGCTGGCACTGGTTGTTACCGCTCAGGAAGGCGATACGCTTATCGCCCGCTCGGATAATCAGGAGCTCACCGTCGCCATAAGCAATCCAATCCACGCCGTCTCTGCTGTTCATCAGCTGTTGTATAGCGTTGGCATCTTTGTTTCTCCGGAAAAGGCTGGCTTGTGATGAGCACAGTGGAAATTCAAACTGCGGTAAACGCCCGCCTGCGCGATGTTCGTTCTGCGCTGGCCCGCGAAATCACTGGCAAACAGGATGTGTGCCTGACGTGCAGCTTTCAAGCTGAAGACGTGCTGTTGACCAAGCTGGCCATTGAGTTGGATGCGACGTTGCCGATTCTCTTTCTCGACACTGGCTATCACTTTCGCGAAACCTATGCTTATCGCGACCGTATTGCGAGCGAGTGGCAATTGAACCTTATTAATCTGCTGCCTGAAAAAACCGTCGCAGAACAGGAGGCCGAGCATGGGCTTCTATATCAATCGGCGCCGGACCAATGTTGCAAACTGCGCAAGGTCGAGCCGCTCTTCAAGGCAGTTTCCGCCTATCGTGTGTGGTTGACGGGTCTGCGACGGGAACAGGCAAAGAGCCGCGTGGCTCTTGAGGAAGCGGCGCTGTTCACGCTTCCCGGCGGCAGGCAGGTGCTGAAGCTGGCGCCACTCGCGGCGTGGACGACGCGCGACGTTTGGTATGCATGCGAAGAGTTGGCTATTCCTCTATTACCGCTCTATGCACGGGGCTACTCCTCGATTGGGTGCGAACCTTGTACAACTCTTCCGCTCGATCCAAACGATCCGCGCTCAGGACGTTGGGCCGGCCGCAAGGTCGAGTGCGGCATCCACATCGAGGCCGCTCCCACGAAATAGGACGGGCAGGGAGACAAGGGAGGCTGAATGCAGTACTTGATCGGATTTGTAATTGCACTCTTTATAGCGCTGACTGGAGTTGGCGCGGGCACAGTTACCGTGCCGGTTTTAGTGCTGTTTCTCGGAGTACCCGCGCCGATCGCCGTGGGAATCGGCCTGATGTTTTCGACGATAGTTAAATTAATTTTGGTTCCAGCGCAAATCATGCGCGGCAACGTAATCTGGCGGACGCTAGGATTCATGCTGCTTGGTGGCGTTCCGGGAGTGATCATCGGTTCGCTGTTTCTGAAACATCTGGTCAACTCCGGATCACAAAATCTGCTGAACGCGCTGCTCGGCGCTGTTCTAATTACCACCGCCGGTTGGCAGCTCATCTATTCCTTCCGCCCAAAGAAGCAGAGTATAGACTCGCGCGACCGCAGTCCCTTGCTTTCGTGGTTGATGCTTCCGGTGGGTGCCGAGGTGGGCTTTTCCTCTGCTGGGGCGGGCGCTTTGGGTAGCACTGCGCTGCTGGGGCTTACTCCCTTGCTCCCGGCGCAAGTGGTCGGAACGGATATTGCTTTTGGTTTAATAGTCTCTCTCATTGGAAGCGGCGCGCATTGGTTCTCACACTCATCCAACACGGACTTGCTGCTGCAACTGATTACGGGGGGCATTGTCGGGGCGATTGGAGGAACCATCCTCGGCACACGCGTTCCGCGCCGGCCGTTGCGCTTCGCACTTCTTGTCTGGTTGCTAATTCTTGGCGTCCAGTTCCTCTTCAATAGCTATCAAGTTTGGACCGCCCCCCACAAAGAAACAGTAAGTCAGTTCCAACCCGTTCATCGAAGCTAGAGCAAAAAAAGACACTTATTTACTGGCTAGACTAAAGACTCCCTTCTTTCTTTGCGCAGGGGGAGCTACCTCCTTGACGCTCCTTTACCAATAGCTATCGCAAACCTCACGGGCATAGCTCGTGTCAACTCGCACACGGCGTGTGTGGGCTGACACGTTCCACGTGGCCCATCTGCGGAATAACTCTTTTATTTTCAACCGATAGAGTTTGGTGCGCCGCTTGCACTTTGTCTGGGCGCAGGCAATCTGGAAAACGAAATCGGGGGACGTAATGAAGGCTCTAATGCTCAGCAAATTGGCGATGGTCGCGGTGGCAGCGATAGTTCTGGCAGTACAGGCAATGGCGCAAACTGCGCCGAAGCGCGTAATCGTAGTTAGTCTTGAAGACCGTAAGCTAGCGCTGGTCGAGGACGGGCATGTGAGGAAGATCTACATCGTCGCGGTGGGCAAGCCATCGACGCCCAGTCCAGTCGGAACCTTCATCATTGAGCGGCGCGCCGCCAACCCAACTTACCACCACAATGGCAAGACCATCTTGCCGGGACCGGGCAATCCGGTGGGCACACGCTGGATGGGACTGAGCATACGCGGATACGGAATTCATGGAACCAACGAACCTAGCTCCATCGGCAAAGCCGTCTCGCATGGATGCATTCGCATGAGCAAGGCTGACCTGGAAGAGTTCTACGAGTTAGTAACTGTGGGCGACACCGTCGAGTTAGTAGGCGAACGCAATGACGAGACGGCAAGACTGTTCGGCGCTGAACAAACGCCAGTCGCTGCCGCCCCGCAGCCAATCCAGACTGCAATGACCACGCCGAATGCGGCTCCGGTGTTGACGCGTGAAGTCAATAGCGACAAGCAAACGGATAAAATCCTGATGGCTTCGCGATAAGTGAGGCTTGAGATGAATCTGCTGATGGAAGCACTGAATGGCTTGGGAGCGGTGCTGCTGCCGGTTGCCGCGGGGCTGCTCTTCGAAGAACTGACTTGTGGGGGACTGGTCCGGCTGCTGCTTGCTCCACGGCCGGAAACCGGGAGACTAGCTGAGCGCAATCACAAAGAAGGGGACGGGCGATGAACGCATTAAAGTTGTTGTTGACAATTGTGGGAGTGCTATTACTGACGACCGCGTTTGGAATTCCACTGTACGGATTCTGGCTTCGCATTCGTATTGCGCGCCGCAAAGCCAGAGGCGAAGAGATCACAACCAGGCCAGGAGAGATCGCATGGCGCGGCCCAGTGGCGTTGGCGCTGGTGGCTTGCCTGCCGCTGCTGGCGGCATCGAGCATCGTGGTGGTGCCAAGCGGAATGGGCGGCGTGCGGATAAGCCAGCTCAGCGGAACGCTGCCGGGAACGCTCTATCCAGGCGTGCACTTTGTTACGCCGCTGGTTGAAAGCGTGGAAACATTTGATCTCCGTGATCATCTCTTCACTGCGGGCATTGTAGAAGAAGGTGCGAAGGCTGGAGCGCAGAAGAATAGCCTCAGCGTGCAGTCGCGCGAAGGCCTCAACATTGGGCTGGCGGTCACGGTGCGCTATCGATTGGACCCTAACAAGCTGGACAGCGTGCAGGCGCATATGCCCCAACCCGTGGACAAGGAGTTAGTTCCTCCAGTGGTAGCGAGTGCGTGGCGCGAGCTGACTCCGGCGTACACCGTGCAAGAAATATTCAGTTCCAAGCGCGAGGAGGTGCGCGAAAAAGCCGCGGCTATCATTACTCGCAAACTGGGAGCAGACGGCATCTTCGTCGAAGAGGTGATGCTCTCGGATATTCAACTGCCCGCCGAGTACGCCAAAGGACTGGAAGGCCTGTTACTGAAAGAGCAGGAGGACGACCAACTCGGAGTAACTACCGACATTCAACAGAAGCAGGTGCGCATTGCCGAGTTGCAGGCGGAAGCCGATGCAGTGCAAAAGGTAAAGCAGGCCGAAGGCGAGGCGCAGTCGCGTGTGGTCGAGGCCAAGGGCGAGGCCGACGCGATGCAGTACACCCTACCGCTCAAGGAAAAACAGATCGAGCAGAGCAAGCTTGAGGCCGAGGCGCACAAGGAGACGACTATCCAGAATGCGGAAGCAGAAGCCGAGGCAAAGGTGATCGACAGCAAGGCCGAGTTACAGCGGCGCAACCTGATGGCCGACGCCGAAGCTAGCCGCGTGCGCCTGATGGCTGCGGCCAACGCTGAGCGCATGACTAGCGAGGCAACGCTATTGAACAAGTCGCCGCTGCTGATTAATAAGATCGTGGCTGAGCGGCTTTCGGACAAGATACAGGTGCTGATGGTGCCATCCGATGGCAAGTTCTTCTTTGCTAACGATGTCTTCAAGAGCATGGCCGCGAGCCCGGTAGTGAAGCAGGAAATGGACAGCGAAACAGAGCCGGAACCTACGTCCGGTCATTGAAAGTTCGCCCATAAATCCGTGTTTTGAAAGGGCACGGCCTACGCTGTGCCCTTTCAAGAGAACCGATCTCCGCTAATTGGACCTGGCTCTTCTTGATAGCTGGCCGGCGCCGAACGATATAATCCGCGCATAGGAAACATTGAAAGAAAGCTGAAGCCAATGAAGCTGATCTGGCTGGTTGCAATGGTTGCAAGTGGATTCACAGGGCTGGCGGCGAGCGCCGCGCCTGCGCCCAGCCCATGGGAACAGCCCACAGCGTCCATGGCTGGGCAGATTGCCGAGATTCTCGGTCCCGGTCAGGCACGGCTGACGATTCGCAACATCTCCACGATTCCCAACGACGAAATCCCGGAAATCAGGCGGCTGCTGGAAGAGGATTTAAAAGCGCATGGTGTGCTGATCGCGGGCACAGAGAGTGCCAACGCAATCCGCATGACTCTGAGCGAGAATCAGCGGGAACGGCTGTGGGTGGCAGAGATTACCGAGGGGAATGAGACGCACGTGGCAATGGTGCAGGCAGAGCTGGGCAGTACACGCCAAGTACAGGCTGGAAGCAGTCTCATACTGCGGAAGCAGACCTTGCTTATCAGCAGCGATGTGTTGCTTGCCACACTGGAGACAGTGGGCGGCCTGGTGGCCATTGAGCCGGAGGACGTTGTGATTTACGGCCATACAGCAGACGGATGGCGACAGCAAAAGCGCGTAGGCATCGGGCAAAAGAAGCCATTGGAGCGAGACCCGCGCGGAATAGTTGTTCCGTCCCCGAGCGGAGATGGCTTCGAGGCCTCAGTCGCGGGAATGAATTGCAGCGGCAGCTACCAACCCGCACAGCCAACAGGCGAATGGACGGTGCGTTGCCGCGAAAGCGACGACCCGTGGCCGATAATGCAGGGGTCTGTCTCGCAGCCTGAAGTTACTAACATCTCTCTCAAAGCTTTTTACAATGCCGCTCGCAATTACTTTACCGGCATTGTTACTCCCAGCCTCGATGTGGACCTGTCCCCGTTCTATTCGGCTGCGATGCTTCCTCGTGTAACTGGAATCGCGTTGGTGATTAACGGCATCGACGGCAAGATTCAAATCGCGGAGCACGGTGTGCTCAAGCCGGTCGCAGGCGCGCGCGACTGGGGCAGCGACATTGCAGCGCTCTCGACGAGATGCGGAGCGGGCACGCAGATTGTGGCTTCGGGCTCAGGGGAAGCTGTAAGCGACAGCTTGCGCGCCTATGAGTTACCCGCGCAGGAGGCTGTTCCCGCAAGTGCTCCCTTGACTATGGAAGGAACAGTAACGTCGCTGTGGACCGCACCGGACTTGAAGAGCGTCTTTGCCGTAGTGCGAAGCCCAACTAATCAGTATGAGGTGGATCGTGTTACGGCAAGTTGTAATTAGCTGTCTGTTAGCCCTTTTGGCGCTGCCCGTCGCGGCACGCACCCGCCCCCACTTTGGCGGTACGCTGCGCGTTGAAATAGAGGAAGACCCGTGGCAACGTCCCAGTGGGCTGGCGCGGCGGCTGGTGCTTGACGGACTAACTCGCATGGGTGCCGATGGAGTCGTGTACCCGGCCCTGGCAATCCAATGGAAATCGGAGAATGAGGGTCATCGCTGGGAATTCCGGCTACGTCCCGGCGTACATTTCCACGACGGCTCGCCACTAACCTCGGTCGCCGTTGTCACTTCGCTGAATATTATTTGCGACGCTAACTGCCCATGGACGGCGATTCATGCCGTTGGTCCGTCGGTCGTATTTACCGGCGACTCGCCAATGCCCAACCTGCCGGCGCTGCTTGCCCGCGATGAATACCTGATCGCCGGCGATGCGGGCGGGAATATCGGAACAGGTCCGTTTCAGTTGAATGGCTTCAACAACGGTGTGTTATCGCTGGCTGCGAACGATAATTGCTGGCAGGGACGACCGTTCCTCGACGTAGTCGAGATTCGCGTACATCGAAACATTCACGATCAATGGCTTGACCTGAGCGTGGGCCGCGCCGATCTGGTCGAGGTTCCAGCTGAGCAATTACGACAGGCCCGCGAGCAGCGGCTCACGGTGCTTCAATCGCCGCTTGCCACGCTGCTGGCGCTCACCGTCGCAAATTCCGGCGTTCTCGGCAATCCCGATCTCCGCGCAGCCATCGCGCTGGCGGTCGATCGCAGTGCGCTCTCGAACGTAGTCTTTCAAAAGCAAGGCGAGATTACGGCCAGCCTGTTGCCTTCGACGCTTACCGGCTACTCGTTTCTTTTTTCTACCGAACGCAACCTCAATAAGTCCCATGAGAAGCATGGAGGGCTAACTCCTCCTCCGCTTATGCTAGCCGCAGAGAGCGGCAGTGCGATGCAGTTAGCGGCCCAGCACATTGCGCTCAACCTGCACGATGCGGGATTCTATGTGCAAGTCGTTGCTGCTGGCGTGGCGCGGTCTGCGGACCTCTCTCTGCGCAGCCTGCCGCTTGAGCAGAACCAGCCTCAGGCAGCGCTGGAGGCGATGCTGCGCGGCGCGGGAGTGCAAGCTCCGGTACTCGAACAAACCCCTGCCGGTCTCTTTCGCGTGGAGCGCGAGTTTCTGGAAACGCATACGCTGATTCCTTTGCTCTATCTTCCGCGCGCCTACGCTATTAGTGGACGCGTTCGTGATCTGCGCCTAAGCATGGACGGTACTCCGCTATTGGCCGACGCATCGCTTCAGGACGCGCCATGAACCTGCGACAAAAACTTCTGCTGCTGCTCTCGCTCACCGTTGCGGTCGTCGTGGCCGCGGTGGCGTGGACCGTGCTTGTGCGCATCCGGCAAGTCTTCGAGCAGCGCGACCAGCAAGAGACGGCGCTCTTTGTCAGCCAATTCCAGCGCGAGTTTCAGCACCGCTCGGCTGAAGTAGCAGCAGCGGTTGACCGTATGGCTGCAAGCGAACGCGTGCGAAGCATGGCCTTTGCTCTGACGCAATCCGGTGACTCGTCGCTGTACGTCACCGAAGCACAGATGTTGGCGCAGGAATCACAGCTCGACTTTTTTGAAATCGTCGGCCCCGATGGCAACGTGGTCAGCTCGGCGCAGTGGCCGGCGCGCTTCGGTTATCCGGAGCCCGCCGTAACTCAGACTTCTGCGACGTTTCTCAAACGCGAAGAGCTACCCGACGGCAGCGCTGCACTGGGCCTTTTTGCCGTGCGCACTGTAAACCGGGCTGAGCCGGGTGTGGAGAAGACGGTCCGGTTGATTGGCGGCAAAAGATTGGACGAAGATTTTCTGGCCGACCTGCCCATCGCGCCGGGCATGCAGATTGGCCTCTACAGCGATGCCGCGCCGACAGCGGGAACGCCAGCTGCATTCGATCCGAAGCTGCTTGTCGCTGCCACCGGTGAAATCGCGAATGCGGCCAGTTATCAATCTCTAATCGACACCGCGCGCGCGCACGGCCAGCAGACGAGCGGGATTATTTATCTCAGCGGCAGGCGCGAAGACAGCGTGAACGCAACGGCGATTCCGCTCAAAAGCGATGCAGGCGATGTACTTGCAGTGCTCACAGTAGCCATCTCGCGCAGTGGCATGGTCGAGGCGCAGCAACACATTCGCGCCATCGCCTATGGAGTCGCAGCTGGCGGAATTCTGCTCGCAATTCTAGCTAGCTTGTGGATTGCTGCACGAGTCTCGCGACCTATCGAACGGTTGGCGCGCGCCGCCGAAGAGGTTGCCAGTGGTAACTGGGAGACGACCGTGCCGGAACGTAAGAGGATCCGTGGCCGCGACGAGATAGATGTTCTGGCGCGCGGCTTTAATCACATGACCGCACAACTGGCCAGTCAACGGGAGCGCTTGGTGCAGAGCGAGCGTGTGGCCGCATGGCGCGAACTGGCACGGCGACTTGCGCACGAACTGAAGAACCCGCTCTTTCCGCTGCAACTGACAGTTGAAAATCTTGTGCGGGCGCGCGCGCTTTCTGAAGCGGAGTTCGATGAAGTATTCCGCGAGAGCACACAAACACTCAGCATGGAGATTGCCAACCTCAAAACCATCATTGGCCGTTTCAGCGACTTCAGCAAAATGCCCAAGCCAGAGTTGGAACGTTTCGACGCAAGAGATGCAATCGAACGCGTGCGCGCCCTATACGAAGCGGCTGGCCAGCATCAAGAAAAGATCCGCTTCGAGGTTGAACTCTCCGCCCAACCCATGCCGCTTGACGCCGATCCAGAACTGCTGCACCGTGCGCTATCTAATCTGGTCCTCAATGCAATGGATGCGATGCCAGAAGGCGGCACGTTAACTCTCTCCGCCAAGCCGCGCGGCGATCAAGTGGAAATCCGCATCGCCGATACCGGGGCGGGCCTCGCTCCAGAAGAGTGCGAGCGGCTGTTCACTCCCTATTACACCACCAAGCAGCATGGAACAGGCCTGGGTCTGGCCATCGTTCAATCGGTAGTTGCCGACCACGCAGGAACTATTACAGTCGAAAACCGGTCCGGCGGCGGCGCTGAATTTATAATTGCGCTGCCCAAAGCGAGCGAGACGACATCATGACCGCCAAAGCAAAAATTCTTATTGTCGATGACGAAGCCAATACGCTAGCTTCGCTCTCACGCGCCTTCCGTCTTGCCGGCCACGACGCCGTCGTCTGCGACAATGCGGCGCGCGCTCTGGAACTTGCGCGCACGCAGCCCTTCGACCTGATCCTCAGTGACGTTGTGATGCCTCACCGCGACGGACTCGCACTGCTCGAAGACCTGAAGAATGCCGATGTCGCCGCGCCAGTGGTGATGATGAGCGGGCAGGCGCATATTGAAATGGCAGTGAAGGCCACGCGGCTTGGCGCTCTGGACTTTCTCGAAAAGCCGCTCTCCACCGAAAAGTTGTTGGTCACCGTAGAGAATGCGCTCAAGCTCACTCGCCTTGAAACCGAGAATCAGGATCTGCGCAGCCGCGTCGGCAAGCACACTTTGGTTTTTACCGGCGAGACCATGCGCCGTGTGATGGCGCAGATTGAGCGCGTGGCTGCCAGTGAAACGCGTATCTGCATCTACGGGGAGACCGGCACTGGCAAGGAGCTCGCCGCGCGCACAGTGCATGAGAAAAGCAACCGCGCAGCAGGTCCATTTGTCACGTTGAACTGTGCGGCAGTTCCAGCAGAACTAATCGAGAGTGAGCTCTTCGGTCATGAGAAAGGGTCCTTCACCGGAGCGGCCCAGCGCCATACCGGAAAATTTGAGCAGGCTCATCGCGGCACTCTCTTCCTTGATGAGATAGGCGACATGCCGCTTGCAATGCAAGCCAAATTGTTGCGCGTTCTCGAAGAGGGCGAAGTCGAACGCATCGGCTCGGATAAGCCCACCAGCGTCGATGTGCGTGTCGTTGTAGCCACGCATCGCGATCTCGATAAACTCGTGGAGTCCGGCGGCTTTCGGCGCGACCTCTATCATCGCGTCGTTGTTTTCCCTGTCGAATTGCCGCCATTACGCAACCGCCCTGAGGACCTGCCTGCATTGGTCGAGCACTTTGCCCGCGAGGTCAGCGCGCAGAATGGCTGGAAGCCGGTACCATTCGCCGATGAAGCGATTGAAGCGCTCACACTCTACGCGTGGCCGGGAAACATTCGCGAGCTGCGCAATGTGGTGGAGCGGCTCCTGCTGCTGGCCGGTGCCGAGGTCGATGCCGATGCTGTGCAACTCGCGCTGCCCGCCGCTCACTCCTCGCGCAAGTTGGCCAGCACTGGCGTCCCAAACGCTGTAGGTCCGCTGGCCGAGCGAGTCTCGGTCTTTGAACGGAAAGAAGTTCTCGAAGAATTGGAACGCCACAACCGGCACATTACCCAAACCGCCAAGGCTCTAGGACTCGAACGCAGCCACCTTTACAAGAAGTGCCAGCAGTTAGGTATCGATCTCAAGAACCTCGACGAGCACGAGTAATTGGTCGATCTAAGTTCGCCAACTCGCTCGCTGAGAAATTATCTGCAATATTTTGAAAATAAAAAATGGGGGGGAGGGGGGTGGGGTAGGGAGACGCGGGCATGGTGTCCATTTCAGTGGACAGCGGTTAGCGGGCAGTTAAAACCCGCTTTGCCGACTTCTTCTATTGTGCGCGGACGGGAGGTTATTCTGCGCAAGCACCTGCGGCGCGGCCAAGCACCTGCGGTGCGGCCAATTGCTCGCTATTCGCTCGCGGGGGCTTCCTTCTGGAGCAGAAGCGCCTGGCTCCCTTCGGAATGCCTTGGCCCCAAAAGCCAAAGCGGCGGGTTGGGGTTCATCGTCTCCCACATCTCAAAATCGAGATGTGCCACTCGCCTCAGAGCGTAAAGGGGTAGGATATGAACCAGATGGACATTGCATGCCGATAGCCGCGAAAAGAGCGCCAAATCAGGGGTGTCCTCCTTTTTTAAGATGGGCGGGCAGCAAACGCCGAATGTTGTCAACTCTCCAGCCCTTCTGGAAAAGCAAGCATAAGCGATATATCGAGCCATTCGCGGGCTCAGCGTGCCTGTTTTTTGCTATTAACCCACCCAAGGCAATCCTCGGTGACCTCAACCCTGAACTGATATCGATGTATACCGAGCTGAAATACCGGAGAGAGGCGGTGCTCAAGGAGCTGAAGACCATGCCGCCCGCGAATAGAGCGGAGTACGAGCGCCTCCGTTCTCTGGACCCTTTGAGCCTAGCGCCACATGCCAGAGCGGCTCGGTTTATTTACTTGAACAGGTTTTGTTTCAATGGGATTTACCGCACGAATCTCAGCGGGCAATTCAATGTCCCGTACGGCGGTGTCGGATCCGGTGCGGTCCCGCAGGACGAAGTGTTCCGGAAATGTTCGAGCCGGCTCCGTACAGCAAAGCTCATCAATGGCGACTTCGAGAAGGTGCTGAAACATGCAAAAAAAGGCGATTTGGTCTATATGGACCCTCCGTTCGCAGTTCGGGCGCGCAGAGTCTTCCGCGAGTACGACCCAAGCACTTTCACCTGCATTGACATTGCTCGCCTTCGGTCATGGATGGAGCGACTCAACTCCGCCGGCGTAGACTTTGTGGTCAGCTATGCCGAGTCGGACGAAGCAGATGTCTTGCGCAAGGGGTTTTCGTACGAAACCGTTCCAGTTCGGCGTAATATCGCTGGGTTTGCGGCTCACCGCACATGGACCAACGAGCTGCTCATCTCAAACACTTAGGGTGCAATCATGCCGACTCTGAATCCGAATCAGCCTGCGATTCCTCAGGTCATTCCAACCGGGCACCTTCGCCATCTAGTACCCGAGGAAATTAAACCAAGCAGCAACAACCCACGCCATCTGTTCGACCCAGATGTTCTTCTTGACTTGAAGAAGAATATCGCCGAACACGGCGTTCTCGTCCCTATTACTGTCTACCAGGCACCGGGCCAAGCCAAGTTTTCAATCCTTGACGGCGAGCGCAGGTATCGTTGTGTCATTGAACTCGTTCGTGAAGGCCGGGGAGGTAAAGGCGGGGCACCGCTTACATTGCCTGCCAATGTTGTGGAGCCTCCCACAAAGATTGCTGGCCTACTTTACATGTTCTCTATCCATAACTTCAGGGAGGCGTGGGAGCTAATGCCGACAGCGCTCAGCCTGAAGATCGTCATGGAGGAACTCGGGGAACAAGATAACAAGGCCCTGTCAAAGTTGACAGGCTTGAGCGATCCGCAGATTGAACGCTGCAAGAAGCTACTGAAGTTTCCAGAGCGATTTCAGGAGTTGTCCCTCGATCCCAATCCACAGACCAGAATTCCGTCTAATTTCTGGATCGAAGCGCTTCCGGTCATAGACTTGGCACTCGACGCAATCCCAACTATCGAAAAACTCGGGCGTGATCGGGCCACAGACAAGTTGGTGGAGAAATATCGTGATCGAAAAATTAAAAGCGTTATCCATTTTCGAAGAATTATGGAGAGCTACGATCTTTCGGAGGACGATCCTCCAACGAGGGTCAAAGTCATCCGAAGAATTGAGGAATTTTTCCTCAATCCCAAGGTGGAAACCCGCTCGGCGTTCGATGAGTTCGTGGTCGAGAAGAAGCGCGTTCAGAGCGCCCTGACAGCATGCGAGGGGTTTCTTTCGCAGCTCCAGCGCTTTAAACTTAAGTACACGACGGATGACGAGGAGCGTAACAGCCTTCGAAAGGCGCTGCGTGAAGTAAGAGAATATTGCAAAAGTTTGGAACAGGCTCTTACCGGAAGCGACGATCCTGAGGTACCCCAAGATTAACCATGAGGGGGATAATCCACAGTTTCAAGGCTGCGCTGCGGTTCCACGACTACAAGCCGAGACGCTTGTCTCTGCTGTCTGCTCGTCGTTGGGTAGGACAATTCGAAAAGAAGGACCGCCGGCTTGTTGAGCACCTACTCGACAACGTGATCTACATATCCGAATCGAAAACGCGCCAAATATTGGTTGATCAGAACGCCGCGTTAATGAGGCGGCTGCTCGATGCGGGCCTCCCGATGAAGAAACTTATTTACGTGCAGGTTGACGACCCAGGCAGCAGCAGTCCGGTGATGCTAAACCTGCTCAGAGATGCCGCTAGCCTGGAGCGATTAGGATGTAAGTTTGCCGATGCTCGCGATTCATTTCACTTAAACAAAACCATGAATGAAGTGGGCGAAGGCGCCCTCATTTACGTCGATGACTTTATAGGAACAGGTAACCAGTTTTGCGAAGAGCGCAACTTTGCGGCCAAGAGCTTTGTTGGTACATTTTCCGAGTTTCTGTTGGCTCCGAGCATCTGCGAGGAAGCGTTTTATAGGATAGGGGAACTTGGTATTGAAGCTTTCACTGGTCACGTGCACTCAAAGGCCGAGCGGCCACTACATGCTAATTCCTCAATTTTTACAAAAGCCGAAAAGGATCGTCTTTCGCTCGTGTGCAAAGGCGTCAATTCTAAGTTTGGTCTCGGCTACAGAAACCTTGCAACCATGGTGGTACTTTATCGCAACGCCCCAAATACCGTCCCGGCGATTCTGCGCGGAAGCCTGAACCAAACTCCATTCCAGGGAATCTTCCCTAGACATTCGGATCTTCCGATCCGCAAAATCGGTTAGGAACCCGGAGGAGGGTCGGCCCGAAATAGCCGTCACAGCGCTCGACCCCGCCCCGTCTTCCCCTGCCCGACCGCACCGCCTACAATGAAATCTGACGTTTGAACATCGAGGGAAACCATGCCGCTCTCCGGAGAAGCTATTCGCCTGATGAACTACATTGACGATGTTGCCGTGACCCTGCGCCGGATTATGGCCGTCGTCCCCACCCTTTCAGCCGAGGAGCGTGCGCGCGTGGCCGAGCACCTGATTCAGGCCAAGCCCAACGCAGCAGACGTGGCCCAGGCACTGGCCGCGAAGTAAAATCGCTCGTGCCGGTAACGGTCGCCATCATTGGAGCCGGGCCGCTGGGCCGATGGCTGGCCTTGGCTGCTGCCCGCGCAGGCTTTCGCGTGCTGCTCGAAGACGTGATGCCGGCCAACCTGCATCACGCTCAGGAGCTGCTGCGGCAGGGGCTAAAGTCCGGTATGGATATTGCCGCGGATTCCGCACGACTCAAATCGTGCCCTGACGCTTCTTGCGATGCCCAGGAGCTGCTGCGACAAGAAGCAGGTCCCCCTCGGCAGGCTCAGGGCAGGCCTTCGACTGCGGCCGCAGCGGCGACCTCCGCTCAGGATGAGAGCATGGGTGAGGTCGCGTTTGTTTCGACAATTGAGGACGCGGTGCGCGAGACCGACCTGGTAATCGACTGCGTTCCGGACGAGCTTGAATCGAAGCTTGAAATTCTGTGGCTGCTCGACCGCATGGCCCCGCCGCGCACGGTGCTGGCCACGCCAACGACTCATCTGTCGATTGCCGACCTGGCGCAGTGCACTTACCGTCCGGCAAAGTGCATCGCCATTGCAGCCGAAGCTAGCGCCTTGACCGGCAACTCCGCAGAGGGGGCGCGAGGCGGTGCGGAGATATTGCTGCGGACTACGAGCAATACCGCCCCGGAGACTGTGGCCCTGGTGCGCGAGTTTTGGGAGCGGCTGGGCTTCCGTCCGCGATTTGAACTCGATCCTGCAATGGGTTAGAGCAGGCTGTTGCCGTGTGGAGTTTTTCACTCCAAAATTCAGAAAAATTGAGTTACTATTTCCCCCATGCCGCGCGAACCGAAACCTGTCGCTGAGCCGCCGAGTTCGCTTCCCATCCTGCCGGTTGACTTACTTCCGCTGTCGAGCCGCTATGGGGCAGCGTGGGGTGAGCATTCGACGCGAATCGCACAACGCCAATCGGTAATTCAGATGTATCTGGCGGTCGCGGGGGTGATCTACGGCTATTATTTCTCAAGAAATGCAGGCGAGAGAGCCAACATCGAGGTCCTGTTTATCGGCGGCATCACGGCTATCACGCTCGCTTCTTCATTGCTCATGTGTATGCATAATCGAGTTATAGGGGAGTTAACCGTTTTTATGATGAGATGTGAAGAGTGTGCGGCGCAATCGATAAAAGCTCGGGGTGGAAAGGTTAACTTATTTTATTTCTATGACGATGAGACGGGAAAGCTGGCGCGATTTCATACCGAACAGCGGATGGCTCACAGGTGCCTTTTGGCCGCGCTGCTTGGGCTGACCAATGGATATGCGATTTACTGTACGTCGAGTGGTCCCGATGACCACCTGGCCTCTTGGGTGGCGGGAGGAATTTGTCTGTTGGCGATGTTCCTGATGGTCTTCGATATCTTCTTCGAGAGGCTACTCCCTAGGAGATAAATCATTGTAGTTAGGTGGCTGTCACGACTGTATTCTTTGTCGAAGCCATGGACCCGGATTGCTCCAGCACCTGCTCGTAATAGCGAACGTAATGCGGCACGACCAGCGAGGAGCAGAAGCGCTTGCTGGCTGTGGTGCGACCGGCCTCGCGCATGGCCTCCAGAGAATCCCGATCCTTGAGAAGGCTTATCGCTCCGGCGGCCATCGCATCCACGTCGCCGACTGGGAAGAGCAGGCCCGTTATGCCGTCGTCGATCAGCTCCGGCACACCGCCGACGCGCGTGGCGATGGAGGGAACCTTGCAGGCCATGGCTTCGAGAGCGGCCAGGCCGAAGGACTCCAACTCGCTGGGCATGAGCATCAGGTCGGCCAGCGGCAGCAGCTCGTTGACGCGTTCCTGCTTGCCGAGAAAATGGACTTTTTCATGGATTTTCAGGTCATGTGCCAGCCATTCGGCTTCGGAGCGATCCGGTCCGTCGCCGACTAGCACCAGTTGCGCGGGAATCTCGCGCGCCACCTGGGCGAATATTTTAACTACGTCGATCACGCGTTTGACTGGCCGGAAATTAGAGAGATGTATCAGAATCGCTTCGTGGGGTGCAGCTAGACGCTTGCGAGCCTCAGCCCTTGCGGCCTTATCCTTGATGGGCACATAGACGTCGCAGTTAACGAAGTTCGGGATGACTTCGATGGGCCCGGTGATGCCGAAGTGCTCGACGGTTTTCTCCTTTAGATAATCGGAGATGCTGGTAACTCCGTCGCTTTCTTGAATAGCGTATCGAGTGATGGGCAGATAGCCGCGGTCCAGGCCCACCAGCGTGATATCGGTGCCGTGCAGGGTGGTGACGAAGGGCAGCCGGCGGCCGCGTGCGGCTAACATCTGGCGCGCCAATAAAGCGCTGACAGAATGCGGAATGGCATAGTGGACATGCAGCAGATCGAGCGAATAGAGCTCGGCTATCTCGGCCATTCGCGACGCAAGCGCCAGGTCGTAGGGCGGAAACTCAAAGAGCGGATAACTGGAGACTGGAACCTCGTGATAGTGGATGCCATTGTCACGCCCGCTAAGCCGGAAAGGCTGCGAATAGGAGATGAAGTGCACGTCGTGGCCCAGCGCGGCCAACTCGATGCCCAGCTCCGTGGCTACGACGCCTGAGCCGCCATAGGTGGGATAACAGGTAATGCCGATGCGCATAAAGCCTTCTCATTCTGTTGTTTTCGTCCGGCCTTGAGTTGGACGTTCTGGGTGATGCAGAAGATGCAATTGCGTTCAGTCTATTCGAATCAAAAGCTTCGGCCGGCTACTTATCCGGTCGCGAGGCGAGCTCTAAAGCTGCAAAGGAGACGAGATCGAGATTGGGGAACTGCTTCACAGCGCCCAGGGCTTGCCGCTCGGTTTCTCGCGAGGCCTGCAAGCGAGTGTGAGCCTGGGACAGGTCGCGGTCATTGTAGCCGGGATGTGTGACCAACTCCCATGTGCCGGGGGGCAGGTTGCGAAGCAGGGAACTGACTGTAGGTTCGTCGAGGGTTCCGGTGGCAAGAACGCCGATCGCGCCGTCGGTGGTCGTGAAACCCTCTTCAGCTACGATGCGCCGAAAAGCAGGTTCAAAGAGCCTCAGCAAGTTGACCTCCGTACGCCGCAGCCACGGTGCGCCGGGTGTAGCGCGAAGGCTCCATGCAGACTCAAAAGGATTGCGCACGGAACGAATTCCGGCAGCTTTGGCAGCGCGCAAAACTGGCCGCAGCACGGCGGGAAACATGTGCGTGTGTTTGTGCGTGTCGACGTGCGTGAGACGCAGGCCGCGGCTTTGCAGCAAGGCGATTTGTGCGGCAGCCTCGGCTTCGATCTCAAAAGAGCGGATGCGCCCCGCAAAGAGTCGCCCAAGAAATGGGCTCAGCGTGGGTTGAAGGCGGCTTGTGTGCCGGTCCACGAGCGTTGGAAGTTTCTGAGGCGAAAGCACCGGCTCGCCATCCACCAGCACCGCGTGACAGCCCACGCCTAGCGATGGGGTTGCCCGCGCCAGATCGATGGCTTCATCCGTCGCCGCGGCTCGCGCCATGAGAGTGGCGCTGGTCAGCCGTCCGGCCCGGTGCAACTCGATGATGGCGCGATTGACCCCGGCGGTCAGCCCAAAATCGTCGGCATTGAGGATCAAACGGCCCACCGGGTGAGTTTATCAACATCGGGTGCCTCGCTCGGCAGAGAGGGATCACTTACCGGACAGCAAGCGCGCTGCTATGATGACAATAGGCCGCAAAGGCCTTTCCGCCACGCGTGGGCGGTTAGCTCAGCTGGTTAGAGCGCCTGCCTTACAAGCAGGAAGTCGGGGGTTCGAGTCCCTCACTGCCCACCAAGTACCTGTTTTAAGCCATCCAAAGACATCCAAGAGAATAGATAAATCCTCAGTAAATACTGGGGATTTAGTATTTCTACGTCCAAGAGCGTACTATCAAAGCCAAGTTCCGTGGGGGGTACTTTCCGGGGTATGTTGCTTTTCAAAGGGGGGTACTTTTGTCTGCGGGGGTATTTTGGGGGAGCGTAGAAATGTCATTGACTGATACAGAAGTTCGCAAGTCCAAACCGACTGAGAAGGCGTATCGATTGAGTGATGGTGGGAGCCTGTATCTCTGGGTTACTCCAGCCGGTGGCAAGCTATGGCGCTGGGCTTACAACCATGACGGCAAAGAAAAGCTCATGTCCTTTGGCAAATACCCCGACGTGCCTTTGGCCCTTGCCAGAGAGCGCCATACAGAGGCTCGCAGGATGCTTGCGATTGGCATCGACCCCATGGCACAGCGGAAGGCTGACAAGGCCGCAGCAATGAGCGCCTCCGAGAATTCCTTCGAGACGATTGCGTGCCTTTGGTTCGATCACTGGAAGGTCGATAAGAGCCGCCAGCATGTAGACGCGACTCGGAGGCGCATGGCAGCCAATATCTTCCCTCTTCTAGGCGCGCGCCCGATTACGGAGGTTGAAGCGCCTGAACTGGTGGTCATGGTCAAAGCGATAGAGGAACGCGGTGCGGCGGACTTGGCAAAGCGGGCGCTAGAAAACACAGGCCAGATATTTCGATATGCCATAGCGCACGGGTATGCAAAACGAAATCCGGCAAGCGAGATTCGACCTGCTGACATTCTAAGGCCGACGCATAAAACCAATCTTGCCCGCATCGATGCAAAAGAGTTGCCCGACCTTCTACGCGCGATTGAGGTATACAGAGGGACGCATGTCACCCGCTTAGGATTGAAGCTGATGGCTCTAACATTTGTGCGCACCAGCGAATTGATTGGAGCGAAGTGGGCAGAGTTCGATATGGACGCCGCCCGTTGGGACATTCCCGCAGAGCGCATGAAGATGCGGACCCCGCACATTGTCCCTTTGGCCGCGCAAGCAATCGAAGCCCTGGAAATGCTGCGCATTCTGACAGGGGAAAGTGAGTGGCTCTTCCCCGGTGATCGAAGCACCGCAAAACCTATGAGCAACAACACGATTCTGATGGCGCTGAAACGCATGGGCTACAAGGGCAGAATGACGGGGCATGGCTTTCGCGGGCTGGCATCAACCGTCTTGCACGAAAAGGGCTATGGGCATGAACACATCGAATTGCAGCTTGCACACACGCCGCGCTATGCCGTTAGCGCGGCTTATAACCATGCCTTGTACTTGGAACCGCGCACCAAAATGATGCAGGATTGGGCGGATTTTCTGGAGCAGACTCTGCGCGGCGGAAAGCTGATTCCGTTTCGCGGCCATGTCGCATGAAGCGCCGAACCACTGCATCGGCGGGCCGGTTACGTTGATGGACTTGTAACTGAATCCAAGGTGACCGTGGGCAACTTCGCAGCCTCGCTCCCCAGCCGCAACCAATCACACAAGCGCACCACCTTGGCTTCTTTGGCACCAGCGACGGGGAAAGGCTTCAACCCGTGCCTGGCGGCGCGCTGTGCGACATCCTGACGCGGCGCTGCCGGTCCTCCATCCCTTCCCCAAAATTTCCGCAGATACCAAAACTTGCGCGATTTTTCGACCTTGAACAGGCTGGAAGTAGATGGACGCAGTTACATTGTGTCGTCACAGGAGAAATCAAATTGGACAATCCAGAGAAGATTATTCGTCTGCAAGCGGTCAAGGCGCGGTGTGGCCTCAGTCGGAGCACGCTTTGCAACCGGATGGCAGCGGGGGAGTTCCCTTCGCCGATAGCGCTCGGAGCACGCTCCGTGGGCTGGGTGTTCAGAATCGGAAATATGCGCCCAACGCCGGCTCCGCAGTGTGGGTAAAGGCGCCCGTCGAGCTATACAACGTAGTTATATCCGGCGCCTTGTAGACGTTCTCTCGAAATTGCAGCCGCAGCCCGATGTGCGGAAGAAGTCCCCAGTCCAGTCCCAAGCCATACACAAACACCGGCTTGGTCGAGGAAGTCGTGTCTGTTTGTCCGCTGCTGGGCTGATTGAACAAGAGGCCCACGCCCGCCAGCCCGAACGGCCTGATATTGGCGATCTTCACCGACGCCAACCAATCGCCGGTGATCTCATGCGCATTGGCCGAGACCGCCGCTGGCGCCAAGACGCCGTTGTTATACACCTGATTGGCGCGGTTGAACGAGTAAGTGCCTTCATACCCAACGATCGGATTGGAAATATGCCGCAGCTCGATCAGCATGCCAGCCGCATTCGACGGACTCTGCGCAACGCCGTTCCCGTTGGTTGAGCCGTTGAACGCTCCGTAAAAACTTGCCGCCACGTCCGTCTGCGCAGCAGCCCCCACGCTTCCTGCCGCGGCTACACCAACCAAAAGTAAAACGGTACCAATCCATTTCATTTCCATGATGGTCTCCTTTGGCGGGACGGCCGGCGAGCAATCTGACAGGAACGAACGGCCCTCCCGACTGCTCTCCCGGCCCTCCCAATTACAGCTTTAGATGCAAAAAATGAGCTTTTGTCCATCCTGGCCGCCCTCGCCCTCGCGCGCTCTGCCGCCACAAGCCATGCGATGCAAACTGAGGCTTTTGCGGGGCACCCACTTGCCATGGCCCGCGTTCTGGTACTATGCTTCTCACATGCGTCGATGTCGCTAACACCGCCCTGGTGCCAGCCGTGATGCAGACGCGTGCCCCGTTCGCGCGCAGTCTATTCCGCCTGACAGCTCGACCATCACCCCCAAAACTCTAAGAGAACCACGCCGGGAGCCATCCCGGAAAAAGGAGATCATCATGGCGCACATTGCTGCGGATGTAACAGAACTCATTGGCCGGACCCCATTGGTGCGGCTGAACAAAGTGACGGCCGGGCTGGGAGCCACCGTCGTGGCCAAGCTGGAAGGCCAAAACCCTGTATCGAGCGTAAAGGACCGCATTGGCCTGGCGCTGATCGAGTCCGCCGAAAAAGCCGGCAAAATTACGCCCGGCAAGACTGTATTGATTGAACCCACCAGCGGCAACACCGGCATCGCTCTGGCTTTCGTCGCCGCCGTCAAGGGCTACCGGCTGATCCTCACCCTGCCGGAAACCATGAGCCTTGAGCGCCGCGTGCTGCTCTTGGCCTTTGGCGCCGAGATCGTTCTCACCCCCGGCCCCCTCGGCATGAAGGGCGCCATCGCGAGAGCCAACGAGCTGCTGAAGGAAACCCCCAACGGATTCATTCTACAGCAGTTCGACAACCCGGCCAACCCAGCCATCCACTACGCCACCACGGGTCCGGAGATCTGGAACGACACCGACGGTAAGGTCGACATTCTCGTCTCTGGAGTCGGAACGGGCGGCACCATCACCGGCGTTGCCAAATATATCAAGGAGCGCAAGCCGGGGTTCAAGGCCATCGCCGTCGAGCCCACCGACAGTCCGGTACTCTCCGGCGGCAAGCCCGGACCGCACAAGATTCAGGGCATCGGCGCGGGCTTCGTGCCCAGCGTGCTCGACACAAGCCTGGTCGACGAGATCATCCAGGTCACCAACGACGAGTCCATAGCCCTCGCTCGCCGTCTGCCTCTTGAGGAAGGCATTTTTGTGGGCATCAGCTCAGGAGCCGCGTTGGCAGCCGCGCTCAAGGTAGCCGCCCGTCCGGAAAATGCCGGCAAGCTGATCGTGGTGGTGTTGCCTGACTTCGGCGAGCGCTACCTGACCAGCGTGCTCTTCGACTCGCTGCGCCAGCAAGCGTTGGCCCTTCCGGTCGAACAACTTACCGCATAGAACTCCGGTCAGGCACGTTATCCTTCTGAAGGGGCACGGCAGGCGGATCGGGGCCTTCATCCCCGGCGAAATCCGTGCCCTTCAAAGCCGCCTTTCTTGAACTCCGTAGCTTGTAGGCAACGCGATCTCTCCCTGAGGTTGGTTGCCGGAACGATCATTCATGTCCCTGTTCGCCCGCATCCGCGAAGACGTCGACTCAGTGCTCGAGCGAGACCCGGCAGCACGTTCGTGGCTCGAGGTTCTGCTCTGCTATCCGGGACTGTGGGCCGTTTGGTTTCACCGCATCTCTCACGCTCTTTGGCGCGCAAAACTGCTCCTCCCCGCACGAATGCTCTCCCAGGTCGCCCGCTTCTACACCGGCGTCGATATTCATCCCGGAGCGCTGCTGGGCAGGCGGCTGTTCATTGACCACGCAGCCGGAGTAGTGATCGGCGAAACCTCTATCGTGGGCAGCGACGTAACCATTTATCAGGGTGTCACCCTGGGCGGCACGGGCAAGGGCCACGGCAAACGCCATCCCACGGTTTGCGACGGCGTCTTCATCGGCAACAACGCCAACGTGCTGGGCAATGTCACCGTAGGCGAAAACTCGCGCGTGGGCGCAGGCTCTGTGGTTCTGTCGGATGTCCCGCCCAATTCGACGGTCGTCGGCGTTCCAGCGCACATCGTCTATCGCAACGGCCAGCGCGTGCTGATCACCGATCCCCACGACATCAAGGACCCGCTCTCCGACGCGCTGATTGCTCTCTCAGGCCGCGTGGATGAGTTGGAAAAGCAGCTAGGCGGAATTGCGCAGCAAGCCGAGCCCTTCGCCGCCGAAGAAGCCGAACGCACCGCCTACCGAGTGGAACTGGAGCGACTGCGCCAGTATGTTTCGATGGGCGAGGGCATTTAGTCCTGTTTCTAAAGTTCCTAACAAAACAGAGGCTGTCATTCTGAGCGAACGGGGCCCCGAACGTTCTTCAGTTCGGGGGTGGTGAGTCGAAGAATCTGCTTTTGTCTTTCATGAGTTTTACAACGGACTTTAGAAACAAGACGCTAGTCCTCACCGGCAATCAATCCCCGCGGGCAATCTGCAAACGCTCAACCACTTCAACGGCGTCACAACCACTTACACCTACGACGCCCTCAATCGTCTGCTCAGCCGTTCCACTCCCGACGAA